>WLWD01000509.1_pt1 | contig 257721 bp, 208 predicted proteins | sample 6712731 | NCBI WGS metagenome assembly WLWD01 (sample SAMN12718690, study PRJNA576275) | sponge metagenome | isolation source: marine sponge | host: Mycale hentscheli | place: New Zealand: South Island, Marlborough, Capsize Point | collected 2014-11-01 | reverse complement strand
GGGTGGATTGGATTGAGTGGCGTATTGAATATATTTTCTAAATACATAACTTCATGTGCCACAATTCAGTCGCCTTTTTTATTTATGTATTTTTTTATTTTTTATTTTTTTTAAACCCTATGCTCAGACTGTATCTTGACTTAATTAACAATAGGATTTGTTCTTATGCAGGAATACAGTGGAGGCCCAGGAGACCCTCAGCATGGGCGTGCCTGCTGAAACACCTAGTAGTAGCAGCAAGTACAGCAAATTGAACAAGAAGACGGAAGAACTTATAGGAGGAGTGCTCAAAGCCAAGCCTACCACCACAGACTGGGGACCAGTTGGGTTTTCCAAGAGGCTCCACCCACTTTCTATTATGGCAAGTGAACTAATGTAACGGAAATGTGTTTGTAGACTTGAGTTAATTGGACATGTACTGTGAGGGTGGGTGCAAAGCCAGCTCATCCATTGTGTATATCCAGAGCATTGCTATGCACTCCTATCATCAGCAGATGGGTGGAAGGTGTGTGTGTGTGTGTGTGTGTGTGTGTGTGTGTGTGTGTGTGTTTACGTGGCTGTGTGGTATTCTGGTTGTGTGAGTTCTAATGATCCAGCTTGTCTGGTATTAACTTGCTGCTGCTATTGTGTTGTAGGTGGAGAATGACAGGACGGACTTGCTCAAGCATCCTCTGGTCACGAGCATGCTCAACTTGAAGTGGTCCGTGTACGGGAGAACTGCCTATTCTCTCAACCTTTGCATTTACATCATTTTCGTCATGTTTCTTACTTCTTTTGCTCTTGTGTCTCCCAACCCACAGAGTGAAACTTGTGAGTGGCTGTTGTTGTTGTTGTTGTGAGTGACTGTTGTTGTTGTTAGTGACTGTTGTTGTTGTTGTTGTTGTGAGTGACTGTTGTTGTTGTTGTTGTTGTGAGTGACTGTTGTTGTTGTTGTGAGTGGCTATTTTTGTGGTTGTAAGTGGTGTTTCTATTATGTAACTATTTATTATTGTATAGGTCGTGCTGTTAATGCTGGGTCGTTTGGACAGTCGAAAAACTTTCAGTTTTTTATGAACAACAGTGAATGCAGTGAGTTTGTGTTGCTGTTCTATCAGTTTCATTATTTCACTAATCTATCCTTTTGTTCACCCATTCATTCATTCATCCGTTCATGCATTCACCCATTCGTTTGTTTACCCATTCATTCATGTGTTCATTCCATTCCAGTGAGTGTTGGTTCCAATACCAGTCAGTTTGACCCCACAGAGTTACTCACCGGTGAGCAAGCGTGTGCTACGGATGCTGCCAGAACTTCGTGCGGCTTATCTGCTATATTTTGTGGAGACTGCCGTGAGTAGTAGTAGTAGTAGTAATTCCGTCTGCAGACATTCAATTAATTAATTTAGGCTAAATGGATTAAGTGTAACATAGTACCTACATACAGTGTGTGTTAGGCTACACTTCAATGTACGCGTGCTTATTATCAGAAATCAGTAAACTTTAATATTGTATCATCTTGACTCATTCCCATGGCACTCATACTAAAACTGGACAGACTAGTCGAACACAAGTAAAATCGTGGGTAGCCCAGCAAGTGCGGGCCAGTGGCTTGGTTAGGTCAGATGTTGAGCGATGAAGTTCACTGTTCCTTTCAATGAGAGTGACTGACTAAATATTTTACTTGACACGCTTTACTTGTGGTCAGCCACGCCCACTATTTGATCCATCATAAGCCAGCGTACATCAGTTAATAATCTCAGAAGTACCAATTTTGTAGTATTTTAGCTGGTAAGGCTTTATCCGGCATACGTACCGATCTCAATTAAATTATCTATAAATGACTCGTGTAAGAATCATTCAAGAATTATAGATGTGTGATCTGACTTAGGATACCTTGTTGTGTTTTGCAGAGCAATCTTCTTCCCGGAACGTTTTCCTATACGTGGCGGCAGTCATAGTCATCATGTTCGCCTTCATCCGGCTGTGCTTTGAAGTATTCCAGCTGCTCTCTCTGGGAATATACTATCTGAAGGACTGGGTCAACCTGGTGGAGTTGACACTCTTCGTCTGTGCCATCATCTTCTCCTTCGTGTTCATGGACAAGTGTCTGTGCCCCACCTCGTGGCAGTGGCAGATTGGATGTGTCGCTGTCTTCCTGGCATGGATTGACTTCATCATCTTCATCAGGAAACTCCCTCTCACTGGTGAGGAGCAGGTGTTCACTGTACAGCTAATATGTATAACCTGTCTCACTTATTGGTTGTTCATCTTGGCTCACCAAAATATCTTTGGACGGGGGGGGGGGGGGGGGGGGGTTATTTGCTACACAATTGATAGTGTACGGGTGAGATTGTAATGACTAGTCGGTTACTGTCTCTCTTCCCTTACTTCATGAATCTAGTAGCAGCATACGAGACACTTCTGGTGAGTCAAGGAGGAATGCATGACAAGAGAGTAAAGCTGAGTGGTTTTAGAAATACGAGCACTGAATATTGAGCAAAAACAATAACAGAGTGAGAAAGGGAAAGACGAATATTAGGAAAACAGAAAGTTAATTAATGAAATGCTTGACACAGTGTTTTGAATATGAAAGTTTCACTTGTTTACTGGGCATTAAAAAAGCGCGAGGTGTAAATAGATGCAAGAGATTAGCTAATAACAGAACCAAAGAAGCAAGACAGTGCAAGTCTTTGTTAATGAGAAAGGATCAACCGAGTATTAGACACTCTCATTGAAAGTTGCATTGATAAACACCGATGTGTAGTGCAGGCTGAGGTAGTAGAAGTTCTATTGTATATGTGTATGGGTGGGTGTTTATTTATAGTTTGTCTCTTTGGTGATACTGTACCATGTTATATTTCAGGCATCTATGTTCTCATGTTTGTGGACATATTCAAGACCTTCTGGAAGATGTTTTTACTCACTGTGTTATTGCTTGTGGCTTTTGCCCTGGCATTCTACATGGCCCTTGACGACCCATCTCCACAGTTTGCTGTGAGTTGATCCCCACTCTCTCTGTTCCTGTAATTCCCTTCCTACATTGGTGAGGCTGTTGTAGGGATGATATTTCCGAGCTGGTTACATATATAGTGTGTTAGGGTCCATCCCATTTGTTTTTTAAATCCATAATTAAATTACCTTATATAATTATTCGCCAACTGTCCATCTCTGCCGTGAGTTTCAATCCAAGTATGGTAATAACTTGATCGTTTTGATCTCTCTATGTTTGGAGAAAGAAGAGATTAGCCGTTGCTGATGACTCCATAAAAGTTCCTGCGTATCCTCTTCACTAGGCCAGCATGGCGTAGCAGGACACTGAGTTTGTAACTTCCAACTTTATTCTTCAATTCAACTCTACACTTTTTACTTTTAGTATTTCCAGTGACAAAATTCCATAAATACCAGTAAGAAATTTAGTTCATAAGTGCAGATAAATGCTGGGGGGAAGAAACGAAGAGGGGGGGGGAAAAAACGACCCTGGTGGGACTCGAACCCACAATCCCCAGCTCCGGAGGCTGATGCCTTATCATGTTATACTGTATGTTGTTAAGCTAACATGTCTGTCTATAAACCGGTGGTTGGGCTCTGTGTGGTTATGATGTATGCGTTGTTGCCATAATTGTATCCACAGAGGAGCTCGTTTGCAACTCCGGGTCGTTCTCTAATGAAGACGATGACTATGACCACGGGAGAGTTTGAATACGACTCTATATTCCGCCAGTTTCCTGGAGGTGCAGAGGACGGCGCCATCACTGATGAAATCCCGTTTTTCCCCGTATCTGTCGTCCTGTGGATCGTCTTCCTCATCCTGATGCCAATCTTGCTGACCAACTTGCTGGTACGTCGGGGAAGGAGGAAGGGAGAGAGTCTGTTGTACGGTTATTTCTGGGTGTATGTGTGTGTGTGGACCAGTTCCCACACGATCGTAATATGCGACTTATCCTCAGAACCCTTCATTTACATTGGGAGGGCCGTGTGACCATTTTATTAGCAGTGGAAGTCGACGTCAAGGAACGTCATTTATCTGTACGTGTGTGTTGACTGACAGGTTGGTCTGGCTGTAGACGACATCAAAGGGATACAAAGTGCAGCTGAGTTGAGGAGGCTAGCTCTACAGGTGAGTTAGTCACAATATGGCAGTAGTTTTTCATGTGTATAAATAGCTAAAGTATAGAAGACTTTAAATAAGTGTGACCGTGCACAGGAAAATTGGGCACAACGGGGTTCAAGTAGACGTTGGGAAAATATCGATTTATGTTTATTAATGTGTTATCCTGTGGATTGAAATGGTTTGGTCATATCCGTCGACAACGGTTGAGGCTGTGGTTTTAAAACTTGGAGAGCTCGATTATCTTGATGCTGATTGTGGTGTTAAGTACAAAAAATATTTTTTATTGGGCCTGTGTTGTGCTTGATTTTCTTGTACACGGTCACATACAGATGTAGGTTTCAGCTTTAAACTTCATTTTATTCATTGCTTATTCCGTATCATTATGTGCAGGTTGAGTTGGCGCTGAGCGTAGAGGAGCTAATGCCGGTTCACCTGAGACGCCTTTTCATTAGGTTTGAGCACACCATCAAGCCTAACAGGAGGCTGAATGCCAGCGAGTTTGTTCGCTACCGTCTCTTCGGGAGTGATAATGACCGCTTCGATAGTCCTGAAAACATCCACAGGTCATTGCATCCACCTGTGGTGAGTTCAATAATTGGCTTTGATAGGTAGTAGTAGTAATAGTAGTAGTAGTAGTAGTAGTAACTTGCATATGCATGTCTTTGTTGTAATATTTGGTCACCAGAGTCTAGTAGTCAGGTATGGAGTCAACCACCTATTAAATGTAGATTATGAGAGCCAGTGAAAGATGACATTCTTCTCTTCTTTAATTAGTGTATCAGGGTTCGCTCTACAAACTTCCTAGCTTAACCGCCCACCACCACCAAAAATTTTCTCAGCTTATCCCCCCCCTCCCCTCCTTTTTTTTGTAAGCTGTGTGTAGTATGTTGTCATTAGGCCAAACCCAAAAATTACAGCATTATTTAGCTCGTAATAATTTCGTGATAGTTATTCTCATATATATATAATTGGCGAGCGAGACACTTACAGGGGTAACACAATTGAAAATCGGGGATGTTTGTTTATTTATTTATATATATGGACGTACGTATGTCATTTTGTACTTTGACCCTCCGTATTTTTGTGTTCGCTCCGCATTCGACCCCGTCCCAAACTTCACTAAACAGAATCCTCTGGTTTAGCGACCATTACCTGTATCACCTTAGAAATTGAATTGTTTACGGCTTTGAATTGTTTTGCGGGTGCAGTTAAAACTCAAAATCTTATGGGAGCTCCATTTCTATTCGAGTTAGTGGCGGTGGTAAGTTAATACGCTATTTGTCACAGTTATAAGCCCTACTCAACAGTATTTACTTAAAAATGCATTGTCCACTAGACAAACCACGAAGGTAAGTCTTGCGTAGGTATGTTCAGTTGTGTGAAAGTATTGTGCGTTACAACTACTATTAAGAATATCACAAAGAAAATTTTAAATAACGTGATTTGATTTTGTTGCTTCTTTTTCAATTCAAAGGTTACTATGACATTGAAATCCCTTTACCTCATACGTAATTTAAAAACTCGACTTTATTTTAATAGCTTGAGTGTTAGTTGTTAAAAACAAATTTGACAATAGTGTAGTTTAAGGCTCGCTCGCCATTTGTGCTCAAGCACACCACTAGTATTATGTATATTTGTACTTGCCTAAGGCCCCGCCCCCCTCCCTCCCCTCCAATTTTTTTTTAGATAGAACCCTGTTTATTGTTTAGTATGTATTGTATGAGTAGGAACCTTTAGTCGCAGAGAGCCTTGGGGTGATCAATATTACTCGGGATGATAACTATTACTGCTGTGGTGCTGCACATGTCATGTGTCTTTCAGGCTCCTATAGAGCAAGTTCAAGCAAGAACCGACAGCTTAGTGGCAGACGTCAGGCAAATGAAGGAGGCCATCCAAGACTTGGTGAAGACTAACACTGTCATGGCAGAAATGATCCGCAACCTTGCTGCGCGAAAGGCTTCACCTCCTCCTGCTGCAGAGACCTCTGAAGACGCTGTAGTTTCCAACATCTAGAGAACTTTTAGTAGCAGTTATATTCTTCAAATACTTGTAGAAAGTCTTACCTGCCCATAACCATAGCTGATTTTGTGGTTGTTTTTAACTCTGTTATTAACCCCTCCATTTTCTGTTTCATTGTAGTCAATGATGTTCACATAAAGATAAACCAGTATTGTGTTGTTATTACAACTACAGCATATAATATTATGTTCATAATGGAGAATCCTGACAGTAAGGGAACTCTTGGAGTTGGCACTTCCTAGAATTTAAGATCATCACGTCTGGCAATAAAAACTGTCAATAATTAGTAGCAGTATGTCATGTCATGTCAGGTATACCAAACAATGAAGAAAATTGAACGAAAATTTTGTATAAATTGTATGATGGCTAGGAAATTGTGTTGAATATAGCTATACTTCATAATAGGACTGACCTCCTTTTCTTGGAGAGGTAAAGAGATTGAGTCCTTTTTCCTAACAACTTCATTAGTGTTCCACATTCTTCAGCTGTAACAAGCAAAAAAAAAAAGAAGAAGAAGAAAAAACAACAACATAGCTTGTGGCCTTTAGCATCTTGTTGAGGGTACCAGACGCACCACCTGAGAAGTTTGTCACAGCTTTTATTCCCATTCTTAATAGTAAAGAACCAGTGGTTTCTGCAGAAGACTAGAACAGGTTGATAGTGTGAATAATAGAACAGTGGTTTGGAGTTGTATTAGAGATATTCAACATGATCTCTAGCTGCTTGTCTTACGTCTCTCTGCATACTGACAAATTATTGTTTCTCTCCAGCATTGAACCACCCAAGGTAGCTATGCACCTTATCTGCCTTAGTGCATCGTAAACTAATAGCTATGCCTCCTTCTACACTTAGTATCTAAATTAGAGTGCACTGCTTCACACATTGATAATCTCATTGCCTGCCACTTCACTTGACTCAGTCTTGGCCTCCTTTTCACTTCTCATTTTCCATTCAGTCCTCATCTCCCCATTATCTTCCTCACTTCAGCGTTCTTCACACTGGTCCTGATGGAGTGTGTTCAGTCGTTAGAGGAATCCAACACTCTGTAGCACACAGCAACGCAGACAGAATACAAGTCTGGTACATGCAGCACTTTTTTTTCATGGTGGTATCCAGACACGAGTATTAAAGCTCACTAATAGAAGCCTCTGGTAAAGTGATTCTGCTGGTGGACAACTGGCTGACAAATATGTCTAAAGCTTTGGAGTTTTGAGAAAGACTGTATTCACTGACCAGAACTTCTTGGTTATGAGTGGTGTCCAGTGTAAGACATGCCGTTATGATGCTCAGAGGAAAAATGAAGATAGGAAAGAAGCCTTTCATAGAGTGGTGGTGAAAAGGGCAAGGTTTGATGTGACGCAACTAGCTGGTGCATGTAGAATGAAAGACTCGGTGTGTTGCTATGCTGCTGAGTTCTGTAGAAGTATGAAGGCAGAGTGGTGCAATGAGGCAAGAAACAAGAAAGTATTGTGTGAGCAGTGTGGTAGAGAGAGCAACTGGATATAAATAGCATGTTAACAAGTGTTTGGAGAAAGTCACTCCAATTGAAGATGTCCAGTGCATCACATGCAAGAGACGGTTTGGCAGTGCTCTGGTGTTATCAACCAGAGGAGAAATCATTCTGGTAGAATATTCACTTGTCAAGAAAATAAATATTTAATGCTTAGCTAGTTCAAATTTTCCTCAGAATTATAAACAATCTATGTATTAACTTTCAGATTAATAATAATAATCAGCTATAGTAACATGTGATACAGTCACATATGCCAGAGTGCTGACGAAGAGAGCTCACCTCTCAAAGTGCCAGATCACATTACTGTTGGTCATTTTGTTCATAGCAGACCTATTGTCAGGGAAATACAATCCTTCTCTGCTCATTGGTGTCCTCTTAGCGTGACCAATTATCACTAGACTACAGTGTCATAGAAGTGTGTTTATGTTGTAGCTATTGCTAGAAAGAACTGCCACAACTCTACTAGAATTTGATAAAATAGCTTCAATGGATTCTGCTATATTGGTATTGCTGCTGTTCATAAGTCTTTCAACAGTATTCACTCAGAATTTGGAAGCCAATTTCAGTTCTGGGGATGGCAGTAGTCGATACAGCACAAAGGTAAGGTGTGAAACAGTGAACTAGTTTGTTAATCTTCACTCTTGCACTATATGCTACTTGTTGTTCAGTGTGATGGAGAACCTTCCTGTGGTGGATTTTCCTCAAATTATTCAGTCAATATCCTCCAAGTTCAAGCAACAAAAGTAACCTTGAACACAACATTTTCAGTCAGACGCTCATCCTATGTATTCATAATGGAGCCAGTATCACTGAACCAAAACAATGATTACTACTTTGTACCTACTTCTGTAAGTTTTGTTCTTCCATCTCACACATTCTCTGGATTCAAACTTGTACATTGTATGCTTACAGGAAAATAAAGCTTTTGAACGTCCTTTGGGAAGTAATATTTCAATGCTGACTCCAGGACAGAGCTACTTAGTTGGTATCTGCCATTTCTCAGCTTTGTCATCTAGTCCAGGAATTGCTGCTACCTTTAGTGGTGGAAACTTCACCCGTACTTATTGCCTCCACTGTTTCACTTGCTTCACAACTGGACGTCGTACGTAGAGCTAGCTATCATAGTTGAAAATGTGCAGTTTAACAATGCAGCTGGATGGATAAGGTCAAAACTTTTATTCATTTTGTATGTCAATTACTTCCTTCCAGCATATATGACACTACAACCTCCTTCGGGGACAATAAAGGTTTTGAACATCAGCAAAAACACTGTTGTACTTTCATGCAATGCCACTGGGGACCCACGCCCCAGCATTTCCTGGACCTCAGCTCCGCTATTTCGTGATGGGCTTATTCGAGTAATAATTCCTAATGGTATTAATATCATACTGAATGAATCCAGAGGAGAATTCAACATTGTGAGTACCCTCACACTCTACAACTTCTCTTTTTCGGGCATTGAGTGTGTGTCCAGTAATGGAGGCTATCTTCCCAACAAGAATGCCATTTTTATTATAAGTAAGTAATAACGTGCTCATATGATCTTCTCCCACTCATTTTTGTCACCCTATACCTTACCAAGTGTTGTCCTTTTTCTGTTTACATGAACTCTTACCTTCTAAAATATCTGATACAGATCAGGATGAACAGAAACACATACTACCGGATGATCCAGGCATCTCGGCGTCTTTTGCTGCTATTGCAGGAGGAGTTACTGGGTTCCTTGTCTCCATATGTTGCTGCTTTTTGCTCTGCATTTTCATGATGATGTGCAAACGAAGAAAAACCAGGAAAATGCCGAGGTAGCTGTGCAATCCATTTTTTTTTTACAATTTTATTGAATTATGATTATTTATTTCACAGGTGTAATATTTCAGTACAAAATGCTTGTCCACTCACCAATAATATTTCAGTGCCCCAGAAATGTAATCCAATATCCTCAGAGAATGTATATATTGAAACTAAAGACACAGAAGAAGGAAAGAGTGAGTATGTAAAATAATTGTTTTAATAAAAAAAAAAAAAACAACAACAACAACAACAACAATAACATCAGTGGCAACATTATTAATCACATTAGCATGGATAGAGTTGTAAAGGGAGAAATAATCCAAATTAAATGTTTTAGTTTTGCGTGAGTTGAGAGCATCAGTATCTAAGAAGCTGTTTATTCCAAGTGGCAGCATTCAAGTGTCCTCAGTAATTGGACAGGGTAAGTAAAACTTTAAGTCTATCATAATGGGACATTGACTTAATATTGTTTCCTTTTTTTTTTACAGGAGAGTTTGGCATCGTATACAAGGGAACTATGAAAAATGGAGGAATCAATAAAGTAATTGCAGTTAAAGCTATGAAAGGTAAGCAGCTATTCGTGAAATTGTCATAGTTTGTCACAACTACAAATTTACCACTGCATGGGGAAGGGTTTATATAGTCCATCATGCACCAATTTTGTTTCCTCCTCCAGAATATGGAGGAGCATACTTTACATTCATAGCTTATGGAGAGGGTGCCATTTTAACATTTTACATAGATGCTGCATAACTTTCACATACAATACAACCCCTTGCCAACTGAAGACATCATTGAAAAAGTGATTTAATTACCACAGACCTTTAAATTCCAGAAATGAGATTGATGCATAATAGACACCAGAACCTTCCCTGGACAGTGGTAGGTAAAGGTTCTGGCTATGCCTGACTAGCCATTCTCTCACCTCATTAGTGATGAATGGCCAGAAGCATGAAATTGTGTTCACTTTGCTACTAAAGACCAATGGCAGAGTCTGATAAACCATTCTTTGGGTAGTTTATGTCATCTAGTTATGTCATCTCTTCTTAATTTTGATAGAAATAATGTTCTTGAAAAAAGAATCAAGCTTAAAACCATCTTGGTATTTTCATAGGCCTGTCATGGAGTCCGGTTGACATGAGGAACATGATTGATGAAGTGATGAAGATGGAGAAGTTTGACCATCCCAATGTCATGTCTCTGATTGGAGTATGTATGGACAGTGATGGAGGAGGAGGAGGACCTAGTATTGTCATGCCATTCATGGCCAAAGGAAGTCTGCTCCAGTACTTGAGGGACAACAGGAAGAACTTAAGAGTAGATGATGCAGAGGTTGAAGATGTAAGTGATGTCGTTGTACGCACTGATTCTTTTATTTATTTATTTTTTGAGTTTTAGATTGAAGAAGTAAGAAAGAAATTGCTTCAGTTCTGCTGGCAAATAGCAAAAGGAATGGATTATTTAAGTCAACTGAAGTTTTTGCATCGTGATCTTGCAGCTAGGAATTGCATGTAATGTTTTGAAATAAAAATGCAGCAGTAACCACTCTAATCTTAATGAATTCATCAATTATTCCAGGATAGCAGAAGGTGACATCATTAAAGTAGCAGATTTTGGATTATCTGAGGATATTTATACAAGACAATATTTCAAATCCTCCTCGGGTGAGAAGATGCCAGTCAAATGGATGGCTCCAGAGAGTTTGAAGCTTTGTATATTTTCAGAAAAAACAGATGTAGTAAGTGAAGTAATTGACTACGCTACACTTTTCTTATTAAAACATTTATAACAAAACTGATTGAGACTCCCAACATGCACAGCCTATGGGCCCCATACAAATAGAATAACAACACATCCTCCACTTGCATACTTGTGTATTAATTTCTTTAGTGGTCATTTGGGATAACTTGCTGGGAAGTGTTTAGCGTGGGAGAAAACCCTTACCCCACTGTGCATCCTCATGACATGATAGAGTACCTGGAAAATGGAGGAAGACTGGGGAAGCCAAGAAATACAGCCTGCAACCAGGAAATGTAAGAATTGTAAATTTGCTCAAGAAATTATACAACAAAGCTTTGCACAATACTAAGCGTAATTAATTTGATAGCCTATCCAGCATAGACTGTGGAGAATGCAATCTATCTACTCAAACTAATATTCAAGAAGTACAATGGAGTATAAATTTAATATCTATATATAAATAGTTTATGTAATAATGATAATAAATTCAACTTTCAATTGATATTAAGATATCATAAATCTTAGAGAAAGTTAGGCAGTTGCTAATGAAAGACTTTGTGACTGTCATTATTTGTTTATGCAGTTATGATTCTATACTTTGCACTTGGGCTGAGGAGAGTAGAGATAGACCATCTTTCTCCAGTCTAGTGAACACACTTGAAAACCACCTACTGGCTGTCTCTCAGTACATGGAGTGGAACTGATCTTTTATTTTATCTCACACTCATACTATTCTCACCGGATTTGTAATAACATGATATCTTTTGTAGACTTTATTTTGTGTTGACTCCTTTTAGCAGAAAATGTAAAATATATGTACACAGTATGCTTTAGCATGTAATGCACCGGTCAGTACGTAGACCCTGTACCTTAAATAAGGTAATGATCGTCAAGCCGTTGCTGCAGTCTGAATGGAGTTAGTAGAGTTGGATACAAATTATTACTATGGACGACGACCACGGGAACAGTTCAGTAAATTTTGACATCAAGAGGCTGTATGCAGCCAAACAGGGAATAACCTCAGACAAAATAACTGAAAGAAAGGTGAGATGTCGGCAGATACTACTCAACTCTCCCAATGCCTTTTTGTTTGCAATAGAAAAATGCTTCCCTGCTGTTAGAACTCTTGGATTTGAAGCATGTCTTAGAATATATCAGCAGCAGTAGTCAAGCTAGTGATGGTGGCAGTAAATCAGGCAAGCTTATCCGTGGAGCTAGCCGAGCTTCAGGGAGTTCAGTGTCATGGAGATCTCTCTTCCAAAATGTGAAGACTTATGTAGCCAAAGAGATTGAAGCTGTACAAAAACTCGAAGAAAAAGGATCAAGCACTATAGGAACAAAGAAAAAGGTGTGGGTTTGGGTTATAATATATATATATATATAATATGTGACAGGCTCTGCAAAAACCAGGAATTTTGGCAAAAGTGTCAAAGCTGTAAAACAGTAAAAATACTGACTGTGGTCAAATTTGCTGAATTTTTGAATTTTTCACTTATTATTAAGTCCAGTAATTGTTCTATCATTATGCCAAATTTCAAAGCTTAAAAAGTTTGTATCACATCAAGTGCACTATTGAAAGAAAATTCTTTTTTTAAAAACATTTTATTTCTTCTCCCTTATACGGAAATTAGGAATACATAAAGCGTGGGATGTGTGGGAATCCCGTGTGAACAATAGCAAAGTTTTCAGGGTTTTCTGGTTACTGGAAAGGTTGGTTACTACAAATAGTGGAACCCTTGGTTAATTACACTCACTATTGCTCAAGCGATTCTTACCATAATAGCAAAGTTTTCAGGGTTTTCTGGTTACTGGAAAGGTTGGTTACTACAAATAATGGAACCCTTGGTTAATTACTCACTATTGTTCAAGTGACAATAGCAAAGTTTTCAGGGTTTTCTGGTTACTCGAAAGGTTGGTTACTACAAACAATGGAACCCTTGGTTAATTACACTCACTATTGCTCAAGTGATTCTTACCATAATAGCAAAGTTTTCAGGGTTTTCTGGTTACTCGAAAGGTTGGTTACTACAAATAATGGAACCTTTGGTTAATTACACTCACTATTGTTCAAGTGATTCTTACTACAATAGCAAAGTTTTCAGGGTTTTCTGGTTACTGGAAAGGTTGGTTACTACAAATAGTGGAACCTTTGGTTAATTACTCACTATTGTTCAAGTGATTCTTACCGTACTTTAGAAAAGCCTATTCTTCTTAGTAAGTGGCACACCAGAAACCCACTCCATTTTTACTCACATTTGAATGTCCATAGTAAAAATCCTGTGTACACTATGTTATATGGTTCAAGTTGAGTAATTTTCAATAGGTATCAGGATTTTCAAATTTTTAAGCAAATTCCTGGATTTTGCAGAGCCTGTCACACACACACACACATATATATATAATTATTATCGAACAAGTGAAGCGAGCGAGATACTATTAGGGGTGGACAATTGAAACTCGGGGTATATGTTCGATATATATATATATATACATATATACATGTATGGCTTGTATGTATGCCCTTTAAACGCATGCAAGAGCTCTTTTTTCTCCAAAAAATCTGCAGCTTTTTGGGCTTGCCCCCAGTTAAAGTAGTAAGCAAGTCTTATTTTAGGGTTAGGCTCAAAATTGTGCAAAAGTTTCCCAGAAATGCTTTTTTTACAAGTCACAAAAGTTGTTGTGAGTGGTTATTATGGCATTGAAAACCCGATTTAAATTTTTTAAAACTTTGCCGGTTTTAGTAGCTGAGTGTTGGTTAGTTTGGTTGTTAACTCTCATTTTAAGTCTCTCTGACTTTTTTTTTTTTACTCCACAGTGTGCTCACTGAATTAATCAGCAATAGGATTGCCTTAGGGAAGATGGGGTTGACATAACTCCATTATATGACTTACAGTGGAGTATTAGTATGCTACTATTTGAAGGACAGTCAATAAATAAAGCAATAAAAGGACAACACATCATACATACTTGCACAAAAAAATAATCTGTAAGATTCATTCTGCTGGGAAAGTCTTGTACCTCAACCTCACTTGTTGTTTTGAATGAATGCAGCTGCAAAAATACATGTATTTATTGCTGTAGCCCATGTTGCCATAACAATAGTTGATTATTGTGATTTGTTTTACTTTTAGGATATCATGAGTCTAGTTCTGGGATATGTCCGTGCGTCTAACAGAAGTAAGTTTACTCAATTACTGTGTTGTTTTTGTTGTTGTTATTTTGAATCAACCCTCAGATGCATACGTGAGTGGCAATATTTCTTCTGTAAGTCTAAAGACATAGTTTTGAAGTGGTGCAATATTAAACTATAGAATTATAAATTATTTGAGTCCCTTAAATGTAAAACTTTTTTTTTTTTAAACAAAGTTATTGTGTTTTCGATAAAAGGCCAGCTAGGGATGCTGATCTAACCACCCACATTAAACCACGCAGCTGTTTCTTCACCCCCTGAGTTTTGTCACATGATAGTTGGAGCTTTATCTGTGTGTATTCATCTCTTGATTCTTTGTTTTTGTTTTTGTTTACTTGAAGTTTTAAGATGCTAACCTAAAATACTTATGACTGGTACAATAGATGGAGGATTCATGTCTAATATGCTTCATATTTTTATTAGTATTATTTAATTATTACAGGGGGCTACAATTTACCACTTACGGAAGTGTTGGAGTTTATGATGACTATGATGGAAAAGAAGAAGACGCGTCCCTGGGTCGTGTTTGACCACACCCACATCTTACTCACACACATTCTGCCAATAGCGCATTATAGCGTCTCAATCTCTGCATCAAAATGGGAAGGTATGCTGGAATGGAATGATGTCCGTTTCATTATAGAGAATGGGATCCATTTATCAGATATTTTGGGTTATCGGCACTGGTTGTACCGCAAATGAGGGCATGACTGACTGCTTGTAATGGAAATACGCTAATATAATTGTTAAGAATATGAGTTACCATATGTTTCATGGGTCAACCTGGAAGTGGTCATCAAGCTCCAGTCCTTAACTATAACTCAAGTTTTGTGTGTTTCTGATGTGCATTGTTAAAAAAAAACACTCCTTTTTCCCTCCAGAGTTGCTGAATTTGTACTTTGACCTTTATGGGAGTGTCTCTATGGAGCAGAAGCCCCTCATGGCCAAGGCAGTGAGTTCTCTTCTCCACCATTGCTCCCAGCAGGCAGATGTGTGTCTCAACAAGCTCTACATATTTTACTTCAATGCTCTCAGAAATATCAGGTAAAGATAGAATATATCAGGTAAAGGGAGAATATATCAGGTAAAGGGAGAATATATCAGGTAAAGGGAGAATATGTGCTTGTGTTTCAATGTTGTTGCTATGGAGTCATGCACATGTAGACCCAAGCCATAGGGGTGTGGTCAACACAGTTAGCTATGGTGTTGAAGTTTGTAATCTGCATGTGTAACAGTCAGGTGTCTGCATAGGCATAGTAATGTCCAGCAATTCATTCTGTGTCAATGATCAGTTTTGTGAATGCAACGAACCATTAGTGGTGCTTTATTTTTACTAAACAAAAACAACAGCAACAACAACACTAAATACAAATATCCTCTGAACAAATACAATAAACCAATAGCAAGCTAGAGTTATGATTGAGGTTTTAATGACTTGAATTTCCAATTTTATTTGTTAAATTCTTCCAATTTGACATAACTGTGATGCTAAACTCCCTGCACTAGTTATCTCTTCTCACTAGCAACTCTCCTAAAGTTAACCTTCTTTTGTTCTTTCCTTATTTACTTCAGAAGATGTTTACAATAGCAACAACAATACTAGTGCATCTCATGTTGTGTCTGCTCTCTCTCTCTCTCTCTCTCTCTCTCTCTCTCTCTGTGTGTTCAGTGAAGTGAAGGATTGCAAGCTGCTGGAGGAACTGTTGTTTGGTCTGTGTAAATACTGCACTATTGCAGGTCCCAATGGGCGGAGTCGCATATGCAGTCTGGGTGAGCTCATGCGGCATTGAGATAGAATGTATTTTTTTGAAGATAAATGTAATCACAAGGATGAATAAGATGAGAATAAATGAGGATAATGAGCAAACGTGAGTGAGATATTGTGAGTGAGATATTGTGAGTGAGATATTGTGAGTGAGATATTTTTAGGTTTGACGTATTAAATTTTGTTGTTTGATGTGCTGATGATTTGATACGTCAATCCTGTAGAGATTAGAAGTGTGGCCTCATTTTAAATGGATTTTGATCAAAGTAGTGATCATCCTCACAAGAGGATTGATTTAGTCTCTCTCTTTAAGTCACTCTGATAGCCTTTTTACTATTCCTTGTGCATTTGTTAATTTTTTTTTCATAACCATAATCATAACAGCTTCTGTTAAAACTGAGATAGTATGAGCGTATAGGTTGACTCCTGAATTCTTTCCTTCATAAACAAGAAGTTGGTCAGTAGTGAACAAGTCTGCTAGTATTGTGTATGTATTTCAACTGAATTCCATTTGCTAGGCTAGTTTGCTCACCATAACTGTGCTATGGAGTGCACTATTTCTTGTATGTTGACTTCCAGGTGAAGACATAATGCCCAGTGTCCTTCACTTGAGAGCCAGGGGTCTGCCATCGCTGAAGAGCAAGATCACTGAATTCCTTCGGATACAAATACGAGTTCACCATCCTGGTAAGAAAACGACGTGTGTGTGTGTGTGTGTGTGTGGTGTGTGTGTGTGTGTGTGTGTGGTGTGGTGTGTGTGTGTGTACAGTGTTTGCATAATAGGCCTTTTTTTTTTTTTTTTTAATTATAGGTGGGCATATTTTGGAAGATGATGGGGCGTGGTTTCGTGATGAATACCAGTGGCGGAATTGCATAGAGAAGCTCTATGATCAACTTATCGGAGAATATGAGTCAGGATCAAGTGTCAGTAGACTGAGACGATCTGCTGGACACACGTATGTACCCACCCACACATCCGCTTATCATCCTCTAAGTTCCATTATATATAGAATATATGTAGCTGGTGTACTTTTTGTATTTTCAACTTTAATTCCCTCAGGTCATTCACTAGATGTAGTGTCCCCGCCTTTTAGGGCAGGGCTTCTATATGTAGAGTCCCTCCGATTGTGTTGTAAGGAATGGTCTCTATGTTAAAAATTTGTGAGGCGATGCACTTCACCATCGATGGTGTTGTTAGGAACAGTTGCTATGTTCAATTAGTTAGACTCTGCACAGCTGTCGTGAACTACCGTATTTAGGATCCCTCAGGTAGATTCCATCCTTGTTGACAGCTAATTGTTTACCTTTTTGTGTGTGTGTGTGTGCATGTGTGTGTGTGTGTGTGCTGATGGTGGGAGTCCATTTTAACCTAATTTCATTGAATCATCACTAGTAGGCATGAAAGGCTGTATATGTTTATTTCATCTCAGTTCTGTCCTCTGACTCACTCTTGCACTGCCCAAATATTTTATTTTCGCTGTGTTTGTTCTGCCCCTCCCCCTCCCACCTCCCCAATCACACACCCCCAGGGATGCCAGTGTGTCGCAAGGGTTCCCGTATCTTGACCTAACATGTGATGTGGTTCATCTGTACTTGCACATAATGGATGGGCGTGGCTCGTCAGCCTCTGGAGGGTCTGAGACTCCTAGAGGTGAGCTATTATAATACCAAACTAGAGGAACAATAAAGTATCTTTAAATGGATGTTCACTACTGGCTTCACTCAACACTTGGGTTTTAATATTACTTTTGGGGACATGTCGTGGTAGGAGGCGTTATAAATTGAACTCACTTGGATTTATTCTACTATTTATTTAATAAAACAGTCTGATTATCATTCAGTCATTCTCGGCTGAAATAATAGCAAATTTTCTCGTTCTAACAGCCAATATTATGTAAATTAAAACTTAATATTATGTTTTTACTAATGTAATATTGGCTGTTAGAATGAGAAAATTTCTATTATTATAACCTGATTATAGTTGTGGTACTTTCCTGTAGACTTGGAAAATTAGCTGTATATATCTTTCTGACGTGTTGATGTGTTTTTAGCGAAGAAGCAGAGACGGCAGTCTTGTTGGGAGAGGTTGAGAGAAGGTCTACGCTCCAGTAACAACAACGTAGCATCTACTACTTTATGGTAAGGGATGCTAAATGCGGGAAAACCTCCACACACGTGTGTGTTTGTGTGTGTGTGCGCGCGTGTGTGTGTGTGTGTGTGTAGTTTTTACTATGGTTAGAAATTGTTGCAGTTGAAAGGAGAGGATTTTAGAGCTGTTATTTTTGCTTGAGTTTTCAAGGAAGCATATTTGGAGACAGTCATTTAATAGCCGAGTGATGGAGTGGCTATACCATTATTTAGATATTGTAATTTTAGAAATATGCACTGGTTGATGTGGCCTATAAGTTGTAGCAAATTTCATTGTTTAGGGGGTGTGGTTATGACCACTGGGCAAACATTGCATAGCTCTGCTCCAGGAGCTTTGCTTGCATGCTTACAGTGCCTGCTTAGTGCACAGGCATCCTGGCTCTGCCAGGTGTGCATAACTGCTAGCAGTTGCAAGAGAATTTGCATTTGTATGTATGTATGTGTGTATGTATGTATGTATGTATGTATGCATGCATGTATGTATGTATGTATGTATGTATGCATGCATGTATGTATGACATATGTATGTATGACATATGTATGTGTGTGTGTGTGTGTGTGTGCATGCATGCATGCATGTATGTACGTAGGTTGCAGATGATGTCCTGGCTACTCTCTAAGTGGGCCAAAAGTTTGCCTCTGGCCGAGTACTTGCCACTTCTTTCTCTTCTGCAGTCGTACCTGAGGGACAAGGACACCAGGAGGTGTGGCTTATCTTCATGTTATGTGGTGACTCTGAATTTAGTGATAATCAGCTGCTGCAGTTCATTGATGACTTGAGCTTCATAGGGTCTGAATCAATTAATTTAATTAACTTGTGATGTGCTTGAGCACAAATGGCGAGAGCCTAAAACTACACTATTGTTAAACGATTAATTTTAACTTCAACACTCAAGCTACTAAGAAAATGTCAAGTTTAAATTACGTGTATAAGGTAAAGGGGATTCAATGCCATAGTAACCACTCCCTGCAACAGTTAGAATTGAAAAAAAAAAAGCAACAAAAACAAGTAGCATTATTTACATGTTTTCTTTGTGATATTCTTTAGCTAAGTAAAGGCACAATACTTTCACACAACTAAACATACCTACACAAGGCTTAGCTTCGTAGTTACTCTAGTGGACAAAGACTTTTCAAGCAAATACAGTTTAGTAGGGCTTATAACTGTGACAGATTACGGGTAATGATCACTAAACCTGAGGATTCCGTTTAGTGAAGTTTGGGACAGGGTCGAACAACGAGCTAACACAAAAATATGAGAAGGTCAAAGTACAAAATGACATACGTACAAAATGACATACATATGTCCAAACATAAACAAACAAACATCCCCGATTTTCAATTGTGTTACCCTGTAAGTGTGTCGCTCGCTCGCCAATTACGCATACACTATAAAGGGATTTCAGTACCATAGTAACAACTCGCTGCAACTGTTTGAATTGAAGGAAACAAACAACAACAAAACAATACACGCTATTTAAATGTTTTCTTTGTGATATTCTTTAGCTAAATAGTGGCTGTAAAGCACAATGCTTTGACACAACTGGACATACGCCTACACAAGACTTATCTTAACGGTTAGTCTAGTGGACAATGCATTTTCAAGTAAATACTGTTGCGTACAGCTTATAACCATGCCAAAGAGTGCATTGACTTACCACTGCCACTAACTTGAATAGAAATGGAAGTCCCATAAGTTTTCACGTTTTAACTGCACCCTTAAAAGAATTCAAAACGGTAAACAATTCAATTTCTAGGGTGATATGGGTACTGATCGATAAACAGAGGATTCTGTTTAGTGAAGTTTGGGACGGGGTCGACCACCGAACTAACACAAAAACGCGAGTGTCAAAGTACAAAAATGCCTTACGTATGTCCAAACATAATATAAATAAACAAACATCCCCGATTTTCAATTGTGTTACCCCTGTAAGTGTCTCGCTCGCTTGCCAACTATTGTTGGCTAACTAGTTTGAATATTAGGGCCAAAATTTTTAATTTTAAACTATTGTTGGCTGAAGTATTAGAATCAAACTTTTTAATTTAGTGTATGTTACTACTGAAAAAAAAAAAAGAATCAGTCAGAAAAGAAAGGTTAGTAGTTGTGTGGGTCTGGCTACTGCTTGTTCTGTTGGTGTTAGTAGTTGTGTGGGTCTGGCTACTGCTTGTTCTGTTGGTGTTAGTAGTTGTGTGGGTCTGGCTACTGCTTGTTCTGTTGGTGTTAGTAGTTGTGTGGGTCTGGCTACTGCTTGTTCTGTTGGTGTTAGTAGTTGTGTGGGTCTAGCTACTGCTTGTTCCGTTGGTGTGAAGAAACTGTTCCGCTCCATAGAACCAGAGTGCCATGCCATTCTTTTAATGAAGTCCTCATGAGATGATCTTTTTTATGTGTGTGTGTGTGTGGCAGGGCTGACTACGTCAAGTGGGTTTTACTGTGTCTGTACACACTCGTAAGAAATCCTACCACTAGACTGCAATGGGACGATACATCAACCAGAGATACCACCGCGGAGTTCTGGTCCAAAATATGGAAGTCAACCATCGAGTAAGTGGTAGCTACTGCAACTATAGCAGAAATAAGACAGAGCAAGTAATAAAACATTGTGTTTGTGTGTGTGTGTGTGTGTGTCTGTGTGTGTGTGTATGTGTGTGTGTGTGTGTGTGTGTGTGTGTGTGTGTGTGTGTGTGTGGTCTAGGTTACTGGCAGTTCACTGCTGCACTACAGAATGTTATCTTCTGCTCACAGCAATCCTACGACACAGACTTGTTGAAACGCAACTTCTGGGTCCTCTGCAACTGATGCACTCCTCATTACAGCAACCAACCAGGTGGGTGTGGCGACAACTAGGTGGGTATGGCGACAACCAGGTGGGAGTGGCGACAATCAGGTGGGAGTGGCGACAACCAGGTGGGAGTGGCGACAACCAGGTGGGAGTGGCGACAACCAGGTGGGTATGGCAACAACTAGGTGGGTGTGGCGACAACTAGGTGGGTATGGCGACAACCAGGTGGGAGTGGCGACAACCAGGTGGGTATGGCAACAACTAGGTGGGTGTGGTGACAACTAGGTGGGTATGGCGACAACCAGGTGGGAGTGGCGACAATCAGGTGGGAGTGGCGACAACCAGGTGGGAGTGGCGACAACCAGGTGGGTATGGCAACAACTAGGTGGGTGTGGCGACAACTAGGTGGGTATGGCGACAACCAGGTGGGAGTGGCGACAACCAGGTGGGTATGGCAACAACTAGGTGGGTATGGCGACAACCAGGTGGGAGTGGCGACAACCAGGTGGGAGTGGCGACAGCCAGGTGAGAATGTGTGGGTCTTTACAATTCTGAGCAAATCACTTGAGCACCTGGTAATGTGGGAAGTTATAATTAATTTGAATTGTTAGTTTGTTTTCTTTTTTGTATTGTTATCATTATGTCATCAAAAAAGAAAAAAGAAAAACAACAACAACAATTAACCGACTCAGGATTCAAAATTAGTTCAGTTTAGATTGATGGAGTTTTTGTTCGTATTCTTAAATTTCTTTTTTATATATCCAGTTAAAATTATGATTTTTCACTTACTCATTTCAATTTTGTTAAGTCACTGATGGAGGCTCCACAGAACCAAAATGTTTGAATTATTATTACAAATACTATGAAAGTTTAAAAAAAAAAAAATCTATTAGTATAACATTGTTATTGTTGTTACCATCATTAGAGCAAGTGTGGCTTTCTTGGCATGTGTTCTGAGCACCCATCATACCTTACCACACGAGACTGTTGGGGTCGGAGGGATTCCGCCAGCACTGACGGGTCCAGTCAACGGTAAAGATAACGATGCTAACGTGGAATATCCTCTTCGGTCGCAACTTCTCCATTACCTACTCCCAACTTCCAAGCCTGAGATTCAGGGAATTGGTTCTGGAAGACTAGGACTGGATGCCTCCTCTGGCAGTGGGGACATGGCTGGCAGCAGCAGGATGGAGTGGGGAGCTAGGTGAGCATCCAGTCCAGAGTAACTGGTAGAGCCAGCTGTGCTGGGGTTAATTGAAACTACCTAAGCTATCCGACTGAGGAGGTAATGACGGGAATAGTTAATGTCCTGACTAAATCCCGAGTTAACATCAGTAAAGTATATTGATATTAGGTTAGAGCTCTGAAGAGTAGTTTGTTATGATGAACAACAGACAACAACGATGACAACAACAACAACAACAGCAAACGGGTAACTACAATAACGCACACGCACAGACAAAACATTGAAATACTTGACATGCGTAGTAACTAATGAAAGATGTACGATAAGTAATGTTTGGAGAATGATCCCGAAACTCCTCCCTGTCCAGACTTACTTCTGAGGCTGGACTAGTAACCGTGGGTGGAGTTTATATGTGTGTGTATATTTGTTACACATTTAGGGTATTGGCCATATAAACAACAGCAAAAACACCTACAAAAAATCGAATACAAAATAAACTAACTAAAATGGCAAGATGTATCACTCTACCTGGTAAGGTGCATCACTCTACCTGGTAAGGTGCATCACTCTACCTGGTAAGGTGCATCACTCTACCTGGTAAGGTGCATCACTCTACCTGGTAAGGTGCATCACTCTACCTGGTAAGGTGTATCACTCTACCTCTGGTAAGGTGTATCACTCTACCTGGTGAGGTGTATCACTCTACCTGGTAAGGTGTATCACTCTACCTGGTAAGGTGCATCACTCTACCTGGTAAGGTGTATCACTCTACCTGGTAAGGTGTATCACTCTACCTGGTAAGGTGTATCACTCTACCTGGTGAGATGCATCACTCTACCTGGCAAGGTGCATCACTCTACCTGGTAAGGTGTATCACTCTACCTGGTAAGGTGTATCACTCTACCTGGTGAGATGCATCACTCTACCTGGTAGGATGCATCACTCTACCTGGTAAGATGCATCACTCTACCTGGTAAGGTGCATCACTCTACCTGGTAAGGTGCATCACTCTACCTGGTGAGATGCATCACTCTACCTGGTAGGATGCATCACTCTACCTGGTAAGATGCATCACTCTACCTGGTAAGGTGCATCACTCTACCTGGTGAGGTGCATCACTCTACCTGGTGAGGTGCATCACTCTACCTGGTGAGGTGCATCACTCTACCTGGTGAGGTGCATCACTCTACCTGGTGAGATGCATCACTCTACCTGGTAAGATGCATCACTCTACCTGGCAAGATGCATCACTCTATCTGGTGAGATGCATCACTCTACCTGGTAAGGTGTATCACTCTACCTGGTGTCTTCAATGATCCATTGTGAGCTAATGGTAAATATGCTTGCAAACCTTTGGTATAATTTAGGTAATGATCATCAGCTGTAACATCACTGACAGATTTGGGCAGTTAGGTGCAATCATAAGTCTTTTGAACAATTGTCAAGTAGAATGTCAGTCATCTGAACACGTTGGGACAGAGAGGATGACTGAAATGTTTAGATAACTGAACACCATAGAAAATTGTATTATAAAAATACTAATGAAGGGCGTGGTCAAACAATTCTTCATGTCTGCACGTGCTACTATTAGATTTTGGGGATTTGGTCAACTGAAGTGTTCGGATAACTGACATCTTACTGAATATTGAATCTTTTCTTGAGTAATCCTCTGTATTCCCTGTGTACAGTTCTGCTGTGATATTAGAGGCACATGTGCTGGTCAGTTTGACACAGAGAAGACATGGCTCGGCAAAACTTCCATTCGTTAGCGACTTTTACCAATATTCTAGGTAAGTATCATCACAGGTGTAAACTCACTATAGATACTACAAATTCAGGTGGCAAAAATCTCCTTTTTTTATTTTAATTTTTTAATTTATATATTATATTATTGGCTGCAGACCAGAGAATGAGATATTTTGTTACGCATCAGCTATTCCAGTGAATGTCTTATATTTTGCATGCACAAACATTTTTTTCTTTCGACCACATCCCTGCTCCATAATCTGTAAAGCTGTCACCATTTAATTTAATTTAATTTTATGAATGTGTATCCAAGTTATAATGTCAGGGCAACTAAGAAAATAATGCATTATTTTATGTTGTCTTTATTTTAATCGAACAATACTGCCAAAGTAACAAGTAAGACTTCTAAGAAACTGTACTTTGCACCGTCCACAGTACATCCATGTATGAAGCTTTAAATATTTTTGTGATGGGCGTGGTCTGATCAGCTTCATCTTACATGGAGTAATAACCATGGCATTTTTTTTCTCTCCTTTTATTAGCCAGTTATATTTTTGTATTTTTAAGCAGAGTTATTAGTTCATTTCTGTTATGTGTATGTTCTGAAGTTGCATGTCCTCACAGTGCATCTTCTCTAATTCGTGAACTTCTGGACCCTTCGTATATTCCAACGCATCGTACCCAGTTCAACAATACTCCTTTCTCACCTCAGTCATCTTCCTCGGGCAAGGGAGATCTCATTGGGCAGTGGGAAGAAATAGAGAATATATATCTCAAGTCTACTTTTGATACGGTGCGTTTAGCTACTGCATTATCTCTACGAGTTGTTTTGGCTGTTCAGTTTAATAACCACGTACATGTATATTATTTAGCATTATTTGAAAGGTTGCTCTGTTCCGTATTTTAGATTGAGGCATGAATTTTTCATTTATTTGGTATCTATTGTCTTTTACAGCCTTTGGTCATACCCTGGTGGAAGGATAAAGCTAACCCTCAAAATATTCCTCAATTTTCAAGGTAATAATATAATATTTGTGTTAATGTCTGCCATCTAAGTGGCATGACAGTAGAAGGTGTTAGTAATTAGTAGCATCTGGGAAAATTATCTGAGTTGAATAGACTTCTTGTGAACCCTCAGTTCTGCATTACTTTGCTTTATCTTAAAATCATCAGAAGAAGAAAATGCTGATCCAGGCTAATAAAAGACAGGTGTATGTTTGTGTGTACACATATGTATGGTTTCTAGTACTACTGAGTTATCTATCACTCAATCCAGTGTGTAAGTAAGACTTACTGACAAGCTGAGTTGTCTCAAATGTCTTCTATATAACATTGACATAATAATAGGAACTTTTTCTCATCCTCTTCAGTCTGAAGAGGACTTCGGCAAGAAGTCGAAACGTCGGGTTAAGTTATAATTAAAATATTGGCTGTTAAAAAGAAAAAAATGTCCTATCAATTATTTCAGCCGAGAATGACTGAAACATTAAGATAATACTTTTAACTCTTGATCTTTTGAGGTCCACTGATGGCTGACTGACTGTACTCTGACCTCCATACACATGCTGAAGGTTTTATAGTATGATATACTTGTTCCTTTCATGCTCACCATTGTTTCAGTGAGACCACCATAGACTCCCTACAAGCACTGCTGCTGCAGCTTCTCAACGAGCGATCAAAACTCTTCCTCCTAAATTGGGAGGCTGAAGTGAGTGCAATTGTCAAAAGCAATTGTTTCATATAATGAGGTTGCCCCTGTAATAATTACACAGCTGTCGCCTTCACTGCGTGAGCGAGTCCAGCAGATAGGCTGTCTGTGTGAGATGCAAGCCATGCATTGCTCTGTCATTTTGCACGTGCTACTACTGCTCTGCAACTGTGATGCCTTTACCAGTCCAGATCAGCTCAGAAAGACTGCAGCCATCAAGTCACTTCCAGTTAGTTTTTATTGTTGTTGTTATTGTTGTTGTTGTTGTTGTTAACTTGCAATGCTGAAATTTTGACACGTTTCTGATGAAACAAATTGAATTAGTGTATGTTTTTGTTACAATATCTTGCCATGTGATTAGTTTGGCATGCATTACTAGTTAGGGCTTTTATCTTTTAGTGATGCTGCTGTAAGAAACCATACTGCAGCAGTCAAGTCACTGCCATTTTTTTGTTTGTTTGTTTGTTATTGTTTGCTTGCAACGCTGGAATTTGTAAATATAATTATATTGAATGGTTAATTGGTTTTTAGGCTTCTCTTATTTGGAGATAGTGTTTGGTATGTATTACTAATTCAGGTTGAAGGTTATCATCTGTATGATGGTGCTGGAAGAGATTTTTTATGGAGTGATTTCCGATCCCCTACCCTTCGATGTGGAATTTCTTGGGTAGCTGTATGATGCCGTAATTTTCTATACTTGTTATAGACACTATTAAAAGCTATAGAAGGGTTTCTACGAGATCAAGTATGGAACGATGTAGAGCGTCCGTACTATTTCCAGACTTGTGGGCGTGTCATCTGTTCCCTGTCGCCGTTCTTGTCATTTCCGCACCTCCACAGCACTGTTGTGGCTCCAGTGAGGAGGAAGGTGTTGATGGTCAGGAAGCTGTGCTCTCTGTGTGTGCCCGAGTCTTTGCAGCAGCTCATGGTGGACCTGGCTGTCGGCAAGGTGACTGGCTGGTTGGGTTGGTGATTAATTCTGCATACTTTTTGATGATAGGTTTTGCTACTCAAGCATTCTAGTGGGATATGGTAGATTTTTATGGAGTTAATTAACCTGGTATGGTACTGAAAAGCTTTAATAAAATATATTTTATATTACATTCCCCCCCCCCCCCATATGATTGTCTTTTTCAAGCGAAATATTATTTCTTGTATTATATTTACTTACTTGCAACATTGGTATTTTGTGGTTTAGGTATAAATTCTAGTTAACTATATTATTATGCATGTTAAATTGTATATAACACATGATTGTCTTTTTCAAACGAAATAATAGCATTTCTGTGCTATGGACAGCAAGCATGTCATTAATGTAATAAAACGATTTTTGATACTTATGTCTTGTAACCTCCACAGTGGCCTGTAGCAAATTCTCTGGCATCTTCTAATACCTTTAGCCTGGCCAGTTCAAATGCTTCTGTCTTCCGTGCACCAGCTGATAGACGCAGCATGTCTGTCGAGTTTGATGGTGAGGATGAGGACATTGCTCTGCCGGACAGCATGGGCTCCATGCAGAGTGACTTCAGTGGGTCCAGCTCCATTGGTATGTGTGTGTGCATGTTTGCCAAGATTGCTTACTTTCAGTCTAACGGTTTAAATTCATTTGATTTCTTCCTCTTTAGGTCCTCATTCTATTCTTTCCGTGTCCTGCTTGAGTGACAGGTCTTACTGCCAGCTGCGTGCTGCTCTCTTGCTTACACAAATCTTTGTCAACCATTCTCTTGTGCAGCCGACCACCGAAAGCAGTTCTGGTGAAGAGATCCAGGCATCACACACTTCAGGTCATGCAGGAAGGACGGCTGGGGCAAAGTTTGAAATAACTGATGCCATTTTGAAATGTCTTAGTGAGCAGGACAAAGTCAAGCCCATCTATCTTCAAATGGTATATACAAAATCTATGTATATTGCAGCTAATGCTACAATGTGTTATGTTTATGTTGTATTACTACAGGCATTTAGAATAATAGAAATGATAAGCTTACAGTTGGATTCCTTTAAAGTTAATATATTGGAGACTATGGTGGAGGTCATTGGGTGAGTTATTGGAGACCAAAGCAGAGACAGACATACTGACAGACAGATAGGCAGACAGATGGACAGACAGATGGACAGACAGACGGACAGACAGACGGACAGACTGACAAACAAACAGACAAGACAGACAGACAAATAGGCAGATAAATAAGACAGACAATCAGATTGGTGGACAGATAAGCTAGGCAAACAGACAGATTGACAGACAAACAAACATAACAGACAGACACATTGACAGACACATTGACAGACACATTGACAGACACATTGACAGATTGATAGATGATATTTCTGTAACTATACTTTGTGGTAGGGACATTCTAGCATTGCACAGAAAGAACCAGACTATATATGGAGAAATATTGCCTTTGCTGAAGCTTCTTGTTCCACATCTGAGCAATAGTGGCTCTCAATTGGTGCACTGTAAATTAAACTTCATTGCCTTGGCCTCAGGATTTTGGTAAGCTGGTAGATAATCTACATTGGGTTTTAGGTCATTTGCAATTTAGCACTGACAACTTGTGGTTCAGAAATAATGTTGTTGTTTTAAAAGCTATTTATTAGAGTTGGGATCAAATACTCCAAACGTATTTAATAGCAATTGCAAATACTGCTCTCTCTTCAAACAAACATTTGATTTCAAAAGTGTATTTAATGGCATTGCAAATAATTTGGATATACGACAGTATTATATACACTAGTACATACACTTGCACACACACACTTGATAGTGGGGGGGGGGCCTTTTTTTTTTCCCCAAAAAATAAAAAATCCAAATTGGGACTTCTTCTCTCCTCCCACCCCCCCCCCCCCCCCCCCCCCCCCCCACCCCCCCCCCCCCCCCCCCCCCCACCCCACCCCACCCCCAGACCCCACTTCTGCTATTTATGATAGTGCATATATAATGAAGAGGGTAAAGAGAACTATAAGTTAATAAGATTATGTAATAATTCACTAATTATTTTCAAAACTTTGTCTTAGGAAACTCTATGAGGACCAGTTGCTACCAGCTGTGGTTAGACTCAAGCTTGTGGAGTTCATGGCTTCTCTGTATGCTGTTGACATTGATGGCTCATGGACTTCCCTGCAGCAAAGGAAGAGAAAAGGCCAGCCAGAACCAGAGCCGGTATCAGTTCGTCGAGCTCTTGTTCAAATGGTGGATGATGCAGACCACGCCGTTCGCATGCACATAGGCGGGGCCATCACGTCTCTCTATGCGTCCAAACTTCCTGTTAGAGAGAGCACGGCATGTGAATCATCAAGCTTCCAACTTTTTGACCGCAAGAAGCAGGAAGAGACTTTTGAAGGGATAATGGAGTCGCTACGCATGGCCTACTTCATATCGGAAGGACTGCATGACTTGAGTTCTGAGGATGAGAGTGTGAACCGTGTTTCTAGTCGTATCTATAGCCTTCAAGTGGCAGCTTGTGTCTCCCCCGTGTGTGAGAGTAAGATTGTATGCGAGCTTGTCTTAGCAGTGCACCGCGGGCATATTGAAGCTGATCTAGTAGACAAGGTATTGTGTATTTTCTTATTACATTGTATTGGATGATCATTTCTCAGCACTTCTTTCATTATATCTTTTCTTTTCTTTCTATTTTTATATTTTTGTGTCAGAAAAGTTGTCTCAACAGCATTTAGAGTTAATTTTTGAAGCCATTATTCATTCAATCCTCCCCCTTCTTTCCTTTCTTATTTATTTCCTATTTTATCTTTATATATATTTTTTTCAGAGTTTAAATCAAGTGGCAATTTATTTGGGTTATAAAGGAACTAAAGATCTTTTGGAGTCTATGTTGCTGGCTCTACTTCAAACTTGGCTGGCAGAAAAAATCTCCATCGTTGCCTTTCCATTCTCTCTTATGGGTTATGCCAATATTCAGACTTTCCTGGAGTAAGTAGTGATGATAGGGAGTTTTTAATTGGCCATTGGTTGCAAACTGGCTATTCTAGTTTAATGTATGTATGTATGTATAGATGGATATTTTGAATGGTTGATGTTGTTGCAGTAGCGATCAAGATCTCTAAAACCAGAATATTTGCGAGTTTCAGAGTTGGGGTTAAATACATTTGAAATATTAAGCATCAAGAGATAAGGGATTGTAGTTTAGATAATATGTTGTAAAAGTTCTTAACTATGCTGTGTTGCTACTAGAAATTATGAGACTTAGTTAAGGGGGCTCTATAATTTCTAAATTATCCTCCCTCCCTATTCTCACTTCCTCTGAAGTTGAGATAAGTATATAATAGTACTGAATTACTGATGTAGTTTTACAGCAAGTGCTCATAATTTCCTTAATGAGCATTTGCAATGTATTTCTTTTTAATCCACTCTAATACTATTACATTTCAATTTGCTTAAAAATATTAAGTGTAAATACAATGTTGTTTTCCTGAGTAACTTTAAGGATCTATTTCTGTGTCTCACACAGAATTTATCTTGTTTCTGTGGTTAGTGCTAGCAGTCCCCAATAAGTAATTCTGCATTGGAAAACAAATATAATTTTGACAATTACAGAGTGTAAAGTTAATAGAATTCATGAGATAGTTAGGTGACTAAAACGTTGACTGATTATGTATTGCATCCACAGAACTTATTCTGACCAGCTACTCCCTCATCTTGTCTTCCATAATGACGAGCCGTCTATCGTGGCCATTTCAGAGTCGGTACGCCAGACTGTCCCCTATCTACTGAAGGACTGCCTGCCCACGTGCATGGTTTTTATATTGACACACTATGCTGTGGAGAAGAACAACGACCAGTGTAGTCTCAGCCATGATCTGCTCAAGAAATACATATCTGAAGAGGTAATTAACTATAGTATGCAAGAGAAAATCTTTACTGCTTAATTATTTTGCAGAGGATAAGTTTAAATATTTCATCGAAAGTCATCAATCATTAAATTTTTTTTCTATCAGCCATAATGCTAATCTTTTACTGTCATAAGTCTGTTGGGTCTCTTCAGTGACTTGGACATTCTGTGTCGTGGAGAACAGACTGGACAGACAGTCTAAACATTGGACAATTATCTGCTTCTTATAACAGTTAAAATGTTGTATTTACTATTATTAGCTAAAAATAGATCTATAGTACATCAGGAATTTCATCATTAAAAAAAAAATTTCTCTTTTTATTTAATCCTTGAATTTTAATTGACCCTTCAATACTTTTAGTGAATAGATTTCTTTTAAATGGTTTGATATTGTCTAATGCAAGTTTAATCAGTACTGAGCACTTGCACCAGATGCAGTTGCACTTTTGAAGAGTTCTTGAGATATCTTATTTATGTACACACTCACACTTGCCTCACTCAGAGTATTGGCCAAACATTGTTACAGTCAATGGATGGATTTGTACTGCAACTTCTGATTCGTCTATTTGAACCGCACACAGAGGAAACGCATCTGGCACGGCTTACTCTGCCATCAGATCCTGAGCCACCTTCTCCAGTCTATTCCTCCAGAATTATCCGAGCCACGCTGGACTATATGCCCACTTGCTATGGGCCTTCATCGGCTGGCACACCGTTCATAAGATTACTAGCTAGGAGAAACGTAAGTTTAGCAGCAATAATGCACAGTGTTGGTCTCTCATTGATCTGGATGAAAAATTAGTAACATAGTTATCAATATAGCAAGTTAAAAAGAAACAAACACTGCTTGCTTTGACCACAGTTTAGATGGAAGTTAAGTATAACCCCTGACATGCATGACTTATTTTATTTTTATTAATAGTTTTATGTTTATTGTTTGTTTTGTGACAAAATCTGCAAGAAAAAAACAAAACAATTATTACTAGCAAAAAAATGTTTTTTTTTCTCTCTCTCTCTTAAAACCAGGAGCATATTCAGAAAATTTTGTTATCTTTGGTAATGAAGATTGAGACCAGTCATCGAAGTTTTGAGAAGAGACGTCTACTTATGGCTTATAACTTGTTTGTTCAATTGATCAGCAAAGAGCTGAAAGCTGGAGGGTTGAATTCCATCACTAGTTTTGTAGTAATGGATGTTATTTTCACCGTCACCCGAATCATCAACAAAGCCAAGAAAGGCAAGCTAAATGCGGATAGTTGGTATGCCATGATGATATTTTTCATATGTACAGTCAATGATGATGGAATCATGGTACCTTCACCTGTGGAGCTGTTTGTGGTTTGTGTGGATATTCTTCAAACATTGTGTCTGGCTGTTCTTGAAGGCTGTCCCAATGAGCTTTCCCACCATCTTCACACAGTAGTCACCAGCTTGGTACCCTTTACAAAGTCCTCTCACACAAAACATGGCCAGCAGGTTAGCATTAGAAAGAGAAAAAAAATTTGAAGTTTGCATCTATTGGCTCCATAGATATATGCCGCCATATTGGATTGGATATGACAGCAGAAGAAAAAGTGGCCTAAAAAAACAGAATGTTTAGTTAGTTATAGCACAGATCTCATAGTATATGTGAGTAATAGCACAGGTAACTGCTATTCGGGATAATAGTACAAGTAACACAATTGATCCCGAATAGCACAGGTTACCCGTGCTATCACTCGCTAATAGTAGGCCAGCTTCATTTGCACTGTAGCCACACTGTGTTGTTCACTCGCAATTTCTGTGTTTCAGGATTAGCTTCCTCTGAAACTTCGTTTTCAACCTATGGCTCCTCCTAATCTGTTGAAAAAAAAATCCGTCTAATATGGGTAGAACTTCTGTGCTAAAGAATGACATCGACTCCAACTTGAAACTACTTAAACTATTCGTTTCCAAGAATATAGCTGCGCGCATGCGCACTTACCCATATTATTTCACTTAGCTACCATGCTATTTCACTTAGTTATGAGCTATTTCACTTAGTTATATGCTATTTCACTTTTGCCATGCGATTTCAATTGAACAGTGATTTTTCCCATACATTTTGAATGGGCAATTTATGTGCCGTACTATTAATAATGTAATGCCACTAAATATAACTGCTATTTGCTATCATGTAGGCTTTTTGTATATTTATATTATTGTAGGTGTTGTCATTTCTAAGTGCAGTTTTGTGCAAAATATCTCCAGTTGACTTAGCAAAACTAGATCCTTTTCCCAACTTGGATTCCTTCAATCAGTTTAGGGAAAAGCAGCTGGAAGCATCTCAAGAGATTTCTTTAGCGGAAAAAATAATTGTCTTCCTCTCTCGAAAAACTGGTTTATTGGATTCGTCCAGTGAAGAGCTCCAGTCCCTTCAGAAATGCTTGCAAGAGTTGCAGTTTGAGATTGAGTGCATGCTAAAGGAAGGTGAGCCAGCCTCATTGGTGTTACTGTTACTACACATTGTGTTTGATGGAAATAGGATCTGGTAACCTCATTTTGAAGTTTGTGTGTGCACTAATTGACCTATGTCCGTCAACCCTTTCTTCGCAAGTGGCTGCCAATGTGGGTCAAGTTCTCGGAGAGATAGGTCCTCGAGATCTGGAGTGTATTGCGTTGCCATCTGTCAGAAATCAGTGTGAGTTTATTAGTCCAGGTTTTGACCCTCAGCTATGGCCATAATACTGAATTGCTTGAGCTATCTATAAAAGGTCTTAAATTGTCGTTCTTGGTAAGTTCATAACCTAATGCAAAGGTTAATTGTCAGTAATCTGAAATCAGAGCATGACAGACAAACAGACAGAACAGAACAACTACTATAACTCACTTGCGCATGTGCGCTGGGTAGGAAAAAAGTCACTAGAGTAATTGAACAAACAACCCCTGGCTGAACCACTGGTACTCTGACCTCTCTGATATGGACAACACATGACTGTCTAGCTTCACACACTTCACCTTATGCTGTTGAGCGACACTTCTCACTGCAGTGTCACACTATCAATCAGAACAACTTCACAATGTTGACTACTGGGAACACTTCCCCTCACTCACTAGTGGGGTGCTATAATTAGAAGTATTTTATCAAAATAACAAGTGCTGACCTCCTTTTGAAACTTAAATATATTTTACTCATTGTCTGGAGAGAAAAAAATTTTACCAGAGAAAATTATGGGCAGAATATTAGGTAGATAGTACAAAAGTTAGAATTACTTGAGATAACTGAGTAAAGATAAAATGAATGTTAGGAATAGTCAGCAAGAGCATGCATGATATCTCAGACTTGTTTTGCTCAGGTCCTTCAGCATAGTTAGGTCTAAAGGCAACTTCTAATTCTAGTTCATTTCTAGAATCAGAGTTCTCCTAGTCACTGGAAGGGCTGTCTGGAGCTAGAGTGGTACATCTTTGTCGCATGACACTGTCATACTCTTCATCACCAGTTTTGGCCTCAGAAAGCCCACAATCACTGTCAAAGAAAAAGCTAACAATTTAGTCCGTGTCAACTGTCAACCATGATCACCACATTAGTGTACTGAATGTTTGACATCGCTGTTGCCTACCATACAGATTAGCATTGATAAAAATATGTATGTCAGGGATTCACACAGGGTTTTTCACTAGGGGGGGGGGGGGGGGGGGGGGGGCGGGGGGGGGGGGGGGGGGGGGAATTTGTAGAGTTACAAAAATATTTTAGCTGCATGAAAATGGTGACATCTTATTAAACGGCAGTCATGATTTTGAAGAATTATTTGACATTAAAAAACAACAACAACTAGCAGTAGAGTAATTAAGCTATAGTTTTTTTCATACTTATACTGATCATTATTTTTTTCATAAAAATTTTCAGTCAGGGTAAAAAAATTTAGGGGGGGGGGGGAAACTAAATTTAGGAGGGGGGAATCCCAGGGGTTCCCATAGTCTGTATGAAACCCTGTATATGTAATATAGCAAGCATGAATTTGATGCTTATTGTGCTGCTTTCTTGAATTTCTTGCCAATTTTGAAAAAAATACAAAGGCAGTTAGCTCCGTGTAGGTACTAGCCTTTGTGGGTAACACTTCTTGTTAGGTCATAGTCGCATGATCAAATAATTTCTTGCTACCCATGGTAGTTAGCTTTATGCTGAGAAGTTTACTGGGTGCTGGAATTGAAATTTCACGTTAGTGAGTGTCCTTCTCTAATGAAGACGGCATTCATATCTATGTTTTCATTGCACACGCTGTATTGATTTTTGGTCTGAGAAATGATTAAGTAATAGTTAGTTGAAGTGTATAGCAGTGCTGAAGGTTCTCCATATGTTCCAATGATTAGAAAAAAGAATTCCATCTGAAGGTAATACTTTTGTTGTTGTTGTTGTTTTGGTTTCCATAGGCATGTTTGATCTCAAAAAACTTGCTGAAGACTGGGATAAAAGTACTAAAAGATATGTAGAACTCCTGCATCATCTTTCAAAGCTTCTTCAAGATAAAAAGTAGGTAGAAATTTGTAGAATGGCTAGTAATCAGTTGGAATAGGTATCTCGTAATGAAGGACTCGCTGAATTAAAAAAATCACATTTCCATCTTTTCTTCTTTAGTATTGAAGTAGTCAGAGCTAGTGGCCAGTGTTTGAGGAGTTTGCTGCAAGGTAAGACTATGCCAGGCATTTTAGCAAAACTAGAAGAAGAGGACGACGAATCTTTTCACTGGGTCCGCAACCTTCATCCTTTCAAGCCTCAAAAAAGAAAAAGGGTACGATTTTGATTGCATAAAAAAATGTATGATGTAAAGAAACTACCAGTTCATTCTGTATAGGCTTCTTCTGTGTGTTCTTCAACTCCTAACTATGCTTCTTTTTCCACTGCTGTGGACATTCCTGGCTTGTGGTTGCCGACTAGAATTAGTGATATGATGTGCAGTGATACCTATTCAGAGTGGTTAACAAAGCTAGTCTTGGCTATGTTGGACAGCAGTGCAGTGACTGATGAAGTTTTGCTAGCAATCAAACCTGTCTGTAAAGTCAAGGTGAGTCCATTAGATAGATGGAAAAATAATAACAGCAAATAAATAAACAAACAAGTGTGTGCATATGCATTGCACTTGCTTGTTTTAGAATTGCTGTTTAGTTTAAAGATATCATTTCAATGTTTTATATATTTATAGTACTAGTGGTGTGCTTGAGCACAAATGGCGAGTGAGCCTTAAACTACACTATTGTTAAATGATTGATTTTAACAACTAACACTCAAGCTACTAAAATAAAGTCGAGTTTTTAAATTACGTATGCGGTAAAGGGGATTCAATGCCATAGTAACCGCTCCCCGCAACTGTTTGAATTGAAAAAGAAGCAACAAAATCAAGTCACGTTATTTAAAGTTTTCTTTGTGACATTCTTAATAGTAGTTGTAACGCACAATACTTTCACACAACTGAACATACCTACGCAAGACTTACCTTCGTGGTTCGTCTAGTGGACAATGAATTTACAAGTAAATGCTGTTGAGTAGGGCTTATAACTGTGACAAATAGCAACTAACTCGAATAGAAATGGAGCTCCCATAAGTTTTTGCGTTTTAACTGCACCCGCAAAAGAATTCAAAGCAGTAAACAATTCAATTTCTAAGGTGATACGGGTAATGGTCGCTAAACCGGAGGATTCTGTTTGGTGAAGTTTGGGACGGGGTCGAACGCGGAGCGAACACAAAAATACGGAGGGTCAAAGTACAAAATGACATACATACGTCCAAACATATATATAAGCAAACAAACATCCCCGATTTTCAATTGTGTTACCCCTGTAAGTGTCTCGCTCGCTACGCTCGCTCGCCAATTATATTAATATATGTTTATTCAATGCTAGATATTTCACAATGTCATTTTTAGGTATGTGACCAGTGAGATAACTCACGTAATCACACAGTGTTATCTCACTCTGCATTGCGCAAGCTCATTACCCTCTGATAAGCTTGTAGTTATAGCAACCGACCTAGCTTACTAGTTTTCTATGTTGTTACAGCAACTTTCCTCAAGTGAAGCCTACCCAACCAGGTTAGAGCATCTGCTAAAGTATTAGCTGGGAGTGTGGGGAGCCCCCCCTAGAGAGTTTTACAGCCAACTTTACTCCATGAGTTACCAACCCTAGTACAAACTACTGCATTGAAGATATCTAGCATAGAATAAACCACTTATTACACTAGTCAGAGTGTGATATGACAAGATATTTCACTCTCACTTCTCAGGCTTTATTTTCACTCGCTTCTGGCTCGTGAAAATAATTAGCTTGCTCAGTGGAATATTTTGCCATATCACACTCTGATTCATGTAATATATATCTATATAATAATACGCTTGTGTGTCAGTAACGACTACAACAACCGACGACGACCGACGGGGTGTGTATTCATGAATAATTCATGAGCTTTGTACGGTTCGATAAAGCATCGGCACTTTATGTTAGGTAAAGTGTCGTCACATTCAGTAGAACGTGCTGGTTATTTCTAAAAGCGGGTACAACAGACGATGGAAGGCGGTGTAAGTTTCAAAAAGGAAGGCGAAAGTACGGAAGAGTAGGTAAAAGGCAATTAATCGTAACCGAAAAACGGATGGAATAGGCTAGGTTAAGTGATGTAGGTTTAAAATGGAAGGGAAGAGTAGGCAAAAGGCGAGCGATTAATTATAACTAAAAAGCAGGTGGAATCGACGAGTAAAGGCGGGGGTTAGTTTTCAAAAGAAAGGCTGAGTACGAAATAGAAGACAAAAGTTTCTCAAAGTAGGACAGAAATTCAGAAGCAGGAGAGATAGACAAAGTAAAAGGGGGCTCCATGACTCAAGAAGAAGAGCTGAAGATAGGAGAAGTGGGGTAGAAGAAAAGCTCAGATAGTTCAGAAAAAAGAGAGTAGAAGAGGGAAACGTGTGTAACCTTAACCAATGGTAGAGAATGATAACTGAGCTAGATAACTGAGCTAGATAACTTGTGCTACTGCATTCTTACTTTGCAATACGTCAAGCGCCACTATGTGGCAGGGTACTTGCTAGTATATATAATTTTAGTAGTGGTATGCTTTAAACAAATAGCGAGCGAGCTAGGCTAGCTAAATTATATCACACACACACACACACACTTGTTCACTGGATATACCAATACGAAACTTACATTGTATTCTCTTCTTCATTTGACTATTGTACAATGGATTTCAAGTAAGAACATTACTGTTGGATAGGGATTATAGCTATAAGAACAAACAAGCATTATACCAAGATAACTTATCATTGCCAGTAATTTGAATAGAAGCAAGTAAGACCCAATGGCATCTCATAACATTCAGATAATGTCAGAGACAACCAATTCAAACAATTAAATTTCATTGGATGATACAGGTAAGGATCGATAAATCAAAGGGTTCTGTGTAATGGGAGTATAGGATGAGGTTGAACCAAGCGACACAAAAACAGGTGGGGTGGGGGAGCTACGAATGACATGTGTACACATATATATAGAAACAAATGTCCCCGATTTTTTTATTATGTTATTCCTGATAGTGTCTCACTCGCTCACCAATTTTATGTATATTATATATTAGGTTGAAATGTGTGAGGAAGTGTTCCCTCTAATTATCCACAATGTGCTACAATCAAGTCATAATGATCACCATTTTGGTCTGGTAATATCTCGACATGTTAGAAGATTCTTTCGAGTGGTCAGCATGGAGTCCCATTCCTCTTCTCCAATGTTAACTCCCTCGCAGTGCACCAAAGGGAATGGTGTGCCGCCAGATGCCATCAAGATAATGCTGAACATGGTGCTATACTTGAGGACAATGGATAAACCTGAGTAGGTAGTGTAGTGAAATAACCTCAGAAGTCAAAACCTACAATCTAAATAAAAAACAATAAAATTTCAATGATTCAGTCATTCTTGGCTGAAATAATTATAATAATAGCAAATTTTCTCGTTCTAACAGCCAATATTGTTAATTAAAACTTAACCCGATGTTTCGATTTCTTGCCGAAATCTTCTTCAGGGGTTAACTGAGGTTGAACTCTCTGTGGTGACATAATAACACAAGTAAACAGCAAGATTTCTGGAGGGTACCTTACTGTTTCGGGTCAAGTTTTAATTAACAATATTGGCTGTTAAAACAAGAAAATTTGCTATTATAACAATAAACTTGATACAACAAACATAGGATTCGGGTGCTAGCCTCTTTTGGATGATTGTGTAATTAAGGGATAAAACTTTTTTACTCTTTAACTGACATCTTGTTTTGTTGTTGTTTTTATCTCTGTTCTTTTGTTGGCATGTATGTAGATGAACTTTAGATAAGTAATAAATAATTTAGTAAACTTGATTTGGAATTAGTAACTTCATGAATTAAAAAAAAAAATTATGAATAGAATGTACATTTCCTCTGCTACTGAATGCATATTTTAAGTTTAATGGACTGAAGATTTGGTATTTTCTGTTGAATAGACTTGATGCTTCTCGGAAGACACCATGGGAAAACAACTTCTGGTTAGACTTGGATTTTCTGGACATAGCAAAAGCTGCTCAGAAATGTTCCGCGTATTTTACTTCTCTGCTCTATGTGGAGATATGGCGAGGTTCCAAAGAAGAAGACCCAGACAGAAGGAGAGCAGCAGATGCTAGTGAAGAAGTATGAATGTCAATGCTTTTACGAGATTTGTTAATAACATTTTTAATTATAATAGATTATAGCTTCTGGTTCAATAGCAAGGAGAAGTCCAATTGATGAGGCATCGGAGCTGCAAAGCTTGCTCCTTGAGGCATATCGGCATATTGGAGAGCCAGATAGCCTGTATGGTGCATGCATGTCCCTGACAGGCTCTGATAAGTCTTCATTTTCTGGATACCATGCTACAAGACTCTCACTTTATGAGCATGAGGGAGACTGGCAAAAAGCCCTGAGTAAATAATTCATGCACCTTATGAATGCAAAATATAAAGTTTATAAGTCTGCTTTACTGTTAGGTGCTCATAACGCCTTGATGGAATTGCCTGGGGCTACTGGTCATATGCACGTGGCTGAGGTAAAGCAGTTGTACATAGCTATTCTTGTTGTATGAGTATGACCCTGTTTTTATTGATGTAGCCGCCAAAATTATTAGAATTATTTATTATTAGTAGTAGTAGTAGTAATAGTAGTGGTGGTAGTGGTAGTAGTAACAATAATATAATAGTAGTCGTGGTAATAGTAAAAATGTAATAGTAGTAGTAGTAGTAGTAGTACATAGTAGTAGTAGTAGTTGTCTATTGTTAATTTACTATTTTCCCATGTCTAAATTATTTGTATCATTTCCACAGTCTCTACATCATCTGGGTCTGTCCCACGTTTTAAAGACGTACTTAAAAGGAGTGAAGAAGAGTAGCACAGACCCAGAAGAGGGAGGAGATGAAGTTAGAGAATATTTGTACGAGACAGCATGGAGGTGCTCCCAGTGGAGTAGTGATTTACAAGTGGAGAATGTAGAGACTGGTGGGAGTGGTTTTCATCAGAGCGTCTTCAGTTGTCTGACATCTCTCAGAGATGGGGAGATGGCCTCTCTCCAAGAGTCCCTGAAAGAGGCCAGGTCAAGCAAGTTAATGATATATCTTCACACTTTCTTTCTCAGCTTTCCAGCTTTCTTTTACCCATTAAATGTATTCTCCCTTTTTCACAGGCTCTTTTTATACAGAATTTAAAAAAAAATGTTTGGCTGTCACCGGGGATTGAACTTAGGACCATTCTGTTGTGAACAAGCAAGTAGTCCCGGGTTCGATCCCAGTGAATGCAGACATTTTTTAAAAATTCTGTATTGCTGTAAAGGAAAACCCTGTGAAAGAGAAATCCAGCGAAGGAGAGAATACATCTAACAAACAATGGTGTCATATTTATTTATATTGCTGTTGTCTTACATAAATATTTCAGGCATATTGTGGTACAATCTCTGGTTTCTACTGGTATAGAGAGTACATACAGTCTGTATCCATTTTTATCAAAGCTTCTGTGCCTATTGGAAATAGAAGAAGCAAGCAGTGCACATCTCCCGTCACCTGATCACAGTCAAATGCTTTATGACACGAGCTTTTTGAGCAAGTGGGAGAACAGACGTCTTCACATCAACTCAGACTTCCAGTTTGTTGAACCGGTGCTGGCTCTTCGAGCATCTGTGCTGCATAATTTGCTTGAAGTAGGAAGGCAAGACACTGAGCAACATTCAAAAGAGAAAGATGACTTTATTGGTGAGCTAAGCAGAGCACTAGTGGATGTACTTTTCAATATATCAAGAGCTGCTCGGGAGGCGGAGACTTTTCAGGTGTGCATAATATGAAGACTTGATGTTGTAGTTATGTTCCTGATTTTTTTTTTTTATAATTAGGTTTGTGAACGTGCCCTGTTTTCACTAAGGATGCTCCAAGAACAGAAACAGCAGCCTCCTGGTGCCAGGGGTCCTTTAAGCTCTACCTTATCCAGCAATCATACTTCCAACAATCTTGTGATGGAAGATGCCAAACTGCACTGGAAGAGAGGGGAGACCACATATGCAATGGCTACTATGAAGAAACTTCTTGGCAACCTCATGGTAACATTTATGAACTTCTGTCAATAAATTATTGTGAGAATTCTCACCTTTTTTTTTTCCTTCTTCTTCTTCTTCTTCTTCTTTTCTTCTTCCTTGCCCCCTTGATTAGAATGTTGATGACAAATCTACTCTCTACCCAACTTGTCTGAACTTGTATGGGAGTTGGCTGGCTGACACACATTCTGAAAGTCCTACTATTATCATGAGCAATTACTTGGAACGCTCTGTGTCACTCATGGAGGAATACCAGGTGAGTGACAAGGGCTCCATCATGGAGGCTTACCTTAGCCTTGCAAGGTTTGCTGACAGCCAGTATAGAAGGATAGAGCGCCATATGGCTTCCAGTGCTTTTGAAGCCAAGAAGCATCTTCTTAGAAAGTCAAAGGTAGATATGCAGTTTTAATGATATATTAAGTAAATAAATAATTATTCAATATCTTCTGTAGAAAGAGCTGCAAGATTTAGAGAATACTATGGCCTTTGAGGCTCGACGAAAAGACAGGTAGAATCGTGTGCTTGGCCTGTTATACAGTAATTAATGTATTGAATGCTCTTATTATAGACATGTCAGGATCCTGCAGAAACAAAGTGATGAAGATGAACTGATGGTGGGCCATCTTCAAGATGAGAAGCAGATGTTTTTGAAGAAATCCTTGAAGAACTACATACTTTGTCTTGCAGCTGGTGTGAGTGGAGTTGCTATGTGATGGTGTACTAGCTGGACATGGTGTGGTTTGTGATGTAGGAAGCACATGATCTAAGAGTGTTTCGACTCTGTGGATTATGGTTTGCCAACTCAGCTGATGCTGGTGTTAATAAAATGATGAGAGTAAGTATTACTGTTGTTCTTTTTTGTTTGTTTGTTTATTTATTTTTATTTATTTTTATTTATTTGGCTTACTTTTTTTAAAGAGAGATATAGAACTGACATTTTTTTTTGTTTTACATAGGAAGGGATTTCAAAGCTGCAGAGCTATAAATTTATTCCATTGATGTACCAGCTGGCCGCACGAATTAGTTCATCCAGTGACTTTTTTCAGCAAGTTCTTCAAGAGGTAAAATTATCATAATTTTTTTGTAGTACTAATTAAACTAGCCTGTTTATTTATTAATTTTTTTATTTACTTACTTATTTATTTACTTATTTATTTATTAATTTATTTTTATTTATTTATTTTTATTTGTTTATTTATATTAATTTAATTAATTGATCAATTATTTTTGTTATGCAGCTCATTTACAAGTGTACCTTGGAGCATCCCTATCACTGCCTCTATGTAATCCTGGCGCTCAGCAATGCTAGCAAAGACAGTTTTTATCCCCAGGCTGGATATGTGACTGGAACTAGAAATGGTGCATCTGGCTCCAGTAAGCTGCACAGAAAAGGCTCGTCATCTAGCTCAATTGATGAGGTGGGACCAGTAGCTATGTGTGTATAGTACAAATAGATATATAAGTGGAGTGTTTGATATGTTTGTTTTACTTTCTTTGTTGCTTGTTTGTTTGCTTCTTTTTTCTTTTATTTATTGTTGTTGTTTTTTCTTATCATGGCAAGATTGAATCTTACGATATACAATATCTAGCAGTTTTCTGTGTCAAGCAATTGGCTTATCCTCGGGAAAAGGAATATCTGTTCATGTTGAGATAAAACATTTACAGTGCAAATTCAAGTTAAACTCTTTGTATAATCTGTTTGGATTCAATAATACTGAACTAATAATGACTGTAAAATATTCTAATAATTGTAAAATAGATTTTTCAATTACAAAGTGCTGCTTAAAATTAAAAGTGCATAAATGAGCCTTTGCAATTTTGCTTTACATTCTTATTAACTAGTGTACCTTTGCCTTGTATCTCTCTTTGCAGGATAAAGTACAGGCTGCCAAAGGAATCATAGAGAAATTGCGCAAAAGGAGGCCATCTTTGGTACAAGATGTAGGGCAACTCTGTGAGGCGTACATAGATGTGGCCTACTATGATGTAGCAGCTCACAAAAATACCAGGACAGCCATCAAATTTCCCAGCAGTTGTCCTTTGCTGAGCCTCAAAGGCCAAGCAGCTATTCCAACAGATGATCTTGACATCGATAAATCGTGCAAGTACGAAAATATCACATTTCTGCAATCATTTATCAATTGCTTTCAACTTGCCGGGGGAGTTAATTTGCCAAAGATTGTTACGTGCATTGGAACAGATGGCAAAAGAAAAAAACAGCTGATAAAGGTATTCATACATATCACTCTCGTTTCCTATTCATTTCTATTGGTGTCATAATAATTATAATGGGATTATATTATATATATGTTATATGCTTATACTACAGTGTACTATAGTACTGTATATGATATAAATGTTATATAATATGAATTTCAATTAAACAGAAATTTAAATAAGATTTTATATGTGATAGTCTAATACTTCTAGGAAGAATACTTTTTATTTTACTATTTATTTATTTTTTGTTTGTTTGTTTGTTTAGGGTAAAGATGACTTGCGTCAGGACGCTGTCATGCAGCAAATCTTCGTACTGGTAAACCATCTCCTAAAGCATGAACCTGATACCAGGAAGAGGAAGTTAAGAATCCGAACTTACAAGGTCATCCCACTTTCTCAGCGGTCTGGTGTTGTCGAGTGGTGTGAAGGAACTCGCCCTCTGGGAGAATACTTGGTTGGGAATGCCAAGCAGCCTCAGTTTGGGGCTCATAGCCGGTACAGACCAAGAGACTGGACTGCAATGGATTGTCGAAAGAGAATGATGGTAATTAGCGAGTGAAGTGAAAAGAGGCGCTATGAAATATGGATGATAACTATGAAACCTGAAAGTGTATCTAGGTAATCTCACTCGCCTCGTGTGCTGAAGCACACCATACTCCAGTTTATAGAGCATCAGGTGGTATTGTCCACTCCAGTTGATAAAACATCAGGTGGTATTGTCCACTGGCTATAGCTAACTAACAAAATCATTATTGAATCCTCCTATAAAATTATTTACACTGGCTCTAGATGGCATTTTTTCTGTTTATTTTGTAAAGTCTGCAAAAAGTCAACCAATGACCAAATGCACCAATTGTTTATTGTATTAGGTATGCCAAGATTAATCTTTCCCTTTAACTGGTTTAATATTGTTAGCTACTATACTAAATCTGTAATTTAATGTACAGAGTATTTCTAGAGGTGGCTCCAAATATATGACCTATTTAGAAGTGACAAAGAAGTTTCAGCCCATCTTCCACCATTTTTTCATGGAGTATTTTCCTGCACCTCCTCAGTGGTTTGAGAGGCGGCTTGGTTATACCAGAAGTGTTGCAGCTTCTTCAATAGGTAGGTGTCTACAGAAGTACATCAAGGGAAAAGAAATAGTTGTAGCTATAGGATTTTTTAAAGAAGAATTAACACTTCATTTGGTGTAAATGTGTCCTAGAATATTATTAAGGTACACTTATTAGCTGTCAGTAATAAGGTGTAAATTAAAGATTATTGATTTCACATAATATTGTCGAAACTTTCCATTTTAGTCTTAAATAGGCATAGGACGGTTGCTGTTCATCACATCTGTATGTTGTGATGAATGTGTCTTTTATTGTAGCTCATGTACCTCAATGTTCTCAATGTCAATGGGTAGTGAGTTTATGTGATCAGATAGTAGTACACATCATATATTATCTCTTTCCATCATGCTTGTATGTGGCTTGCTATTTTACTAATTGGTATTGGATTATACCTATTCCAGATAACTATGTGTTAATAAGTCAACACTTGTTAGGGCTATTATACATGTTTTGTTTTTCACATGTATTAGTTACACACATCTGAAATCAATAAAGTTATTAGATTATTTTGAGCGATTCATTTGGACATTGTATATATATATTTTTTAATATTCAATGGTTATAAATGCTGTACTTTTAATTCTTTGTAGTATTGCGACTCGTTTGTTCACATGTTGCATTTTTAATACTATTTGTTAATTGTGTATTTTTACTCTAGTGGGTTATATAGTTGGTCTTGGAGACAGGCACGTGCAGAACATACTGATAGACACCAACACTGCCGAGTTTGTCCACATTGATTTAGGTAACTATTCTTCTTTTTCGAAGCTCAGTCCATACATTACGATGATTGGCTGTTGTTAGGTGTTGCATTTGAGCAAGGTAAAACACTGCCCACTCCAGAAACAGTTCCGTTTCGCCTCACCAGAGATGTCATCGATGGTATGGGTGTGGCAGGCATCGAAGGAGTGTTTCGTCGATGCTGTGAGAAAACGATGTCTCTAATGAGAGCTCATCAAGAAGAACTCCGAACTATTGTGGAGGTAAAGAATAGATAGATAGCAACTTTAAATTTTTATGCCCCATTGAGTGAAAATGAAAATGTTGATTAGAAGAAAAGAAACTAGATTGTAGAAAGACGAGAAACTCTTAAAACAAGTTTGTTTTGATCCTGGTGCAAAGAAGAGTTGTTGCTTTTTTGTTGTTTGTTTGTTTGTTTTTGTTGTTGTTTGTGTGTGATGTGTGATATAACATTCGTAGTACTTTGGATACTCTACACACCATGGAAACAATTCAATTTTTCAATTAGCTACCATGAAACTCCTTTAAAACGGGAACAGTTAGTAAAACTACAACTAGTGGCTCTCAAAGTATTTGACAGAATCCAATTCTGTAATGCTCTTCTAGTTGCTGGACAAATTTTATTTCATAAGATACAATAATTACTCCCACTTTATTTGCAACCCAATTTGTAGCTAATGTTGGCCTTCTCCAGTTCTTCGTTGTTGGCCAGACATGAAAGATGTTTTAGTATAACATGTGGCATTGCTTCTGTATGTAGCAGTAATGTATGTACCTCCTGTTTGATGTCCTTTGTGTGGTAGGTTTTACTTCACGACCCACTATATCAGTGGACACTGAGTCCTCACAAAGCTCTCAACTTGCAGCATCGACCTGACCATGATGACACATCTGTCAGCAATGCTGGGGATATCTTTGATACAATCAACGCAGGCACCAACAGAGGCCAGAACTCAGACTTGAACAAAATGGCAGAAAGAGTTTTGATGAGATTGCAGGAAAAACTTGAAGGAATTGAGGATGGCGTGCCGCTGAGTGTCAGTGGGCAAGTAAATCATCTCATACAAGAGGCCACCGATCCTAATAACCTGTGCATGTTATTTCCTGGCTGGCAGCCATGGATATAACTCGATAGCTCTCACCACCTCAACTCATTCCTCATGAATCAGGTTTTGTATTTGAATCACTTGGTTGTATTAGCTATGTGAAATCATTTATTGTATCAATTTGAAGGTTTCAATCTATCTGTGAATATTCTAGTTGTATAGATTCTGGATGCCACATGTGTTACCACTGGAATGTAGCTAGCACACATAGCTACATTACATTGGACAAGTCCAGCAGTGTATACATGGCTATTCATTCTGCATTGGTAGGCAAAGTACTTGCATAGAAATTTATTATTACTACAAATACTAAATAGAATAAGACTTTGTGTTGTCTATGGTGTATAGATATTATATTATGCATCATAATTAAACAAAATGAAGTGAAAAGAAAAAGTAGCTAAAATAGCTAGCTAGCTATAGCTAGCTATATACATTAAATAAATGAGAGTTAGTGGCAATAAACCCATCAAAAGTTCTAAGTGTGCAAAAATGTCTCTTCCTTCAGGCGGCCTAGCAGGCCTGAATACATTAAGTAATTTTGGCAACCTTCTACGATACATTTTCAAGCAGGAAATATAAACATGAAGGCCACTAGTGATGGTAACAATATAGAAGTTACACTGCAACAAGATCACTGGTTTTAGTTCTAATTGGCACGTGATTAAAATGAACAAATTCTTGAAGTTTTGATGGCAGGATTGGAATGATAGCCAGACAAACAGGAAGGGTCAGAGTCATCAGTATGTAGAGTTTGTGAGGTATGGGTGGAGTGGATCCAAATGGAGCTACCCACAAGCCCCGCCTCTCACCATCCCTGAGGTGATGAGATGCAATAGAAATTATAAGAATGGATGGAAGTTGGTTGACAATTGCACTATCTTGTGCTTTAGATGGCAGCAAGAATAGTAGGAACTGCACCACAAGAGCTCCTATTGGAATAATTGAGGAATTATGAAGAAATGGTCTTGCTTTTAAATGAAGTGCATCCTAAATAAAATAAAAAATCCTGTAAAAAGGATTTATTATATTGTTCTCTTACATTAATTGATAATGATCCTGCTTCAATCACGTGATCAACATCAATAACTGTGCCCACTAAAATGCAAGCCACAACATGAATGCTGACTTGTGATAATTGCCACTCTTTATGGCCGAACTTCAATACTATTAGTGAATAGTTCATCCAACTCCACCCCGCCACAACGCCATGAACGGCGCAGTCAAATACGGCTCTCAATTCTTGACCGTGAAGAATTTTTTCCCATTCTCTGTGTCTCCCAAATAATATATAATCAGCTGAATAACAGAACACACACAAGAACAATGAACTCAATATGAAAGGTAAACTTTTTCTCAAGAACATTAAGCCGCTGTGTCTCAACTCATTTTTATTTACGTTTGGACTAGGGTCGTCATGCACAAATGGCTATCCGAATGCGATCACTTACCCACGGAAGAAGAGCTCCTCCTCCTCTTATTACTAAGGCGGGGGTAGGGAAGGGAGTAGCCTCCATGGTTGAAATGGTCAGGTCATCAGGTTGTCATTTTATTACTAAGGCGGGGGTAGGGGAAGGGAGTAGCCTCCATGGTTGAAATGGTCAGGTCAGGTCAGGTTGTCATTTTATTACTAAGGCGGGGGTAGGGGAAGGGAGTAGCCTCCATGGTTGAAATGGTTAGGTCAGGTTGTCAATTTTATTACTAAGGCGGGGTAAGGGAAGGGAGTAGCCTCCATGGTTGAAATGGTCAGGTCAGGTCAGGTTGTCAGTTTTATGTTGGAATGTTGTAACTATGAGACTCCAGTTAATAATTTTGAAAACACTCTGTCTTGGCCCAGCTTTCACTGTTGAATGTGATCGCCACAATTGATCAAATTGCCTGAAACTATACTTGTACCCGTCTATCATAACTCACGAGATTTGAAAAATTAAAATCGTAAAGATTAGATTGATGTGAGCTTTACTCAATAGGATCATAATAAGTGAGTGGTTCAACAATGTACAGATTCCATGCCATTCAAATATTAGGCTATGCTAGTTATTTATTGTTATTCATTTGGTTTTCTGGAAACTACACAACTACACAGGAACACGGAAACCCATAGAGCCAGATAATCCTGGGAACTCTTGCATCCTATCATTTGTAAGTGAGTGATCAAAGTCCAGCATCAAAAGCACTGTGGATTCACTTTGACTGTCATTCAACACAAGTTCACTGCAGCAGCTTAAATATTTACAAACTAGCTTCCACAATGAGTTGGAATATACATATCCAACAGAAGTATTTGCTGTTCTGATGTAGTGTTCTTGCCCAGCTAATGGAGATATTTAATTAGGCGTTTTCTTATGAAATTAGCTAGAGCTTCCTACTCCAGCTTGTGAAATGACATCAAATCTTGTTTCTATTTGGCAGAAAAGGCAGCCAAGTGTTGCTATAATTCCTTACACAATGCTCTAATATCCCTGGCAAGTTATTGATTCTATGAATAAACAATATTTTAGTCGTTTTTTTTATATTAATACATAGCACAATGTTTACTAAAACAAATAATGCAGTTTTAAACTAAACAAATAACTTATATTATAGAATACTGGACGTAATAGTTGATGCTTTTTTTTTTTAGTAGTCCCAGGTTGAACCTATCAGTTAACTGAATTAAAAACCAGTATTGAAAACATTCAGTATTCAAAGCTAAAAGCATCATCCGTGTAATTTGGCTGTGTAGTACACCCACACATTCAGGTATGTAGTTGATATAATCTTTGCTATGACATACTAGTAATTGATAGTGATAAATTTTTATTAATTGTAATTTCTTGTAACAACAGTTACATGGTGCTGCAGTTCATGTTGCTGAGATGATTTATGAGGGGTATTGTTGTCCTATATGATGGACATAGATATGTGAAACAAAAATAAAAAGATCTAACCACAAAAAAAAAGTATCATTTGAAAGTGTGTGCTGGTGTCTCTTTCCCATTGCTTGCAGCTGATAGAAATGGAACAGGAGTTGCAAAGTCATTAGATGATCTGGAGCGCCTCCATGAGTTGGAAACTGCGGGAGTACTGTCTTCCGCGCATGCCATTGCAACGTACTCGGGCGAAGGAGCACGCGTGGATGATTGAAGAGATGTCAGCTCACTTCGATACGGTAAAGGAGGAGGCAAGGGAGTTGTTGCAAGTGAGGATGGGTTGGTGGATGGCGAGGTGGTTGAAACTCTTAGAATGGGGTTGGGAGAACCGTTAGTTGATCTTGGCAGTTGATCGTAGAGTGCAAACGAGTTGTGTTGGAAGCCAGTTCTACTTTGGTCTGGTGTGGAGGAGTCTTTTTGAGCGCAGGATTGGCTTCCCTGCAATCGCCTGTTGCATGAAATAGCTGGTGAGTGAGGGACATCGTAGTTGGCATAGTTGTTTGTGGGTACATTGTAGGGAGATTCAGTGTCTCGGTTATATGGCACGTTGTACAGAGAGGCGGGTCCTGAGTGAACTTGGGAGAACCGTACGTGCAGAGCTGCTCCAGATGAAGGTGTTGGGGGTGATGCGTCTCTTGCCAGGGAGGCACTAAGAGAAGGGTAAGTGACGGGAGATGGAGTCGAGTATTGAGTGGATGATGAGACTGTGGGAGCGTAGGACTCTTGAGAACGGACGGCTACACCCCCCGTCATGGGTTGTGTAATTAGGCAAGGTAACGTCGGCGTAGGCGAGAAGGATGCACAGGACATAGTGCAGAATGTGCTGCAACAGTACACATCAAGTTGGTAACAAGATGAGAGATACACAGGTGTTAGTGGATTGGACTAATGCTATTACAAATGAGCACAAATAGCAATAACTTACTTTGATCTGTCCACTGTAGTAGGCATGCCTTGGACTTCATTATTTTCTGAAAACAATAAACAAGGAAATAGTCATTTACTCAGCCTGCATCAGGTTTCAGCCTCGCATGTATTGTAATAATAGAAAGAATAATTAGCCAGGCATGTCAACTCTTAATTGTTGCTTGGAATTACATGTAACATGAGAAGTTCTTGACCTGAGTTTCATGTAGCGTAATAGCAACTATCCAATTTGTATCCATTACCACAGGAATGCACAAATCCCTGTACCGGTAGTCTTTGCAATTATGACTCTCTTTCCTATATGTCTTTTCAAAAAGGGGAAAAATCGTGGAAAGAGCTTCCTTCCCAAGCCACTGTTCAGTAGATTAAATGTATCTATACATCACTGTTGTCAGGTACGACCTTGATCACAGAGATGGCATAGTGATTCTGGAAACATGGTACACTGTTAAAAATGAAGTGTTCCAGTAACACTGCAAGGAGCGTTCCCATGAGAGGGAGGAATTTAAGCCCCAGCCATGTTTCCTCAACACTGCACAAAGGGTTATAATATAACACTCTGAGAGGTGTTTGGAAAACATCTTTAGCAGAGTTGTATTTAACACCTTCTGCAAGCTTATTACAACACTAAGTAACATGTTTCAATGGCACTGCTATTAAATATTGACCACACCTCATTCACATAACCTCAACATTTTTAGATAAATAAATGATTGACAATGAAAATATAAAAATAGTTTGTATGCACTCCATTTATGATCCATCATGTTCCAGTTAAATATACCTGCATCGACACATAAAAATATAACATAAATCAATAAGCAATACACAAACACACTCACAAATGCAACTAAAAACACTATCCAAAATATACACACACATAACACAAATAAACACGCTATTCTAATCATTATTGAATATGAAAAAAGTCATGTGAATAACATTATGCTCATATGGTAAAAACATTACACTTCATAGCAAAAACGTAACAGGAACTAAGCTTGTGGCGTATTTAATTTGGGGGAAATATTTGGGGAAAGAAGAAAAAAGAGCAAACTGAGAGTAAAGGAATGGTTTATAAACAACTGCTGAACTAACAACTGTAATAATTTTGTGGTCTCCAAAAGCATCTCTAGATTTTCACAGCAGCACTTTTTTGTAGCCTAAAATTACATATGAAATAAATAAAAAGAGTGCAGTAAATAATTTTTGAGATAACTCAGATATAGTCGGAAAAAGTACTGAACTACCTGCTAAATTCATTAATCATAAAGAAGAAAATGACCTCTTCTGTGCTCAAACTCAACTTAAACGGCTAACTCTATTCAAATGCGTCACTTACATTAGCCAAAACACTCTATTGTTTCCAATAATAAACACATAATATTATTTTAACTTACCGTTTCTCCGAAAGATCCAAGGCACGATCAGCACTTGAAAACACCATAAAACACTTCTGCAGGGGGGGCCTGGAATATTCTAATAAACGCTCTCGGGTAAAAAGCAGGTGCTTGTGCGCATCGCAATAAAAACCGTACCGCGCATACGGTAAGCATTCACTCAATAGTAAACAAACTCAGAAAAATTTAGCCAAAGTTTGTACAGCAAGACGGTCTTCTGTGGGGATTTAAATAATGCATTAAATTAGACATTGGTAGAGCAATGGCTAGATTTCTTCTATTTCCTGCCCTAGCGCTTAGCTATATATGTAGCCAACAAAGTTACTGTCAATTGTAGAATTTAGATAGCTAGCTATTGCAGCTAAGTTCGCTTACTGCTTGTTTGTAAACTTCAATGAACCTGTATCAGTATAATTAGCTAAAATTAAATAAAAATACAGTATGAAATATATAGCTCATTGTACAATTTAACTTGATTTTAATAAAGTACAACCAGTTTATCGGGTAAATAAATGCTAAAGAAACAAAAAATGTGGTCATTTACATTATTTTTCACAATTACACTTATTTTGGTGTTACTGGAACGCTGCAGTGTTTACACTTAGAATTAACACTGGCCTCAGTGTTACTTTAACACTGCACGATTTTACACTCTTGATTCGGACTTCAAAAGTGTTATTACAATGCTTCATTTTTAACAGTGTAGCTAACATGATCTACCAGACAGCTCAGTGGGCCAAGTTCCTAGTACTAACTTAATAAATGTATTCATTTGATGTCTTGGCACAGTATTGTGCTTCATGCTGCATTCAAACCTTCATCAGAGTTATTCTGCTTTCATACAATTCAAAAGATGAATTTTGAGGTTATTAGCTGTATATAGAATAATTGGACCCATCCTGTACACAACTTTTACTTCAATAATGGGATAGGACTGGTTATACTGGGATAGTTGACACTGGCACATACATAAATACCGCTTAGTCAATCCATTTTGTTCCTTAATTCAAGAATGCATGGTGAAACCTGAACAAAGAATAGTGTGTTCTTTGTAGCTCTTGTCTTCCATAAACCATTGGACGCAAGCTCCATTATACAACGTAGCATTTATAGACAACAAATGTAGCAATTCTATTAAAATATTATTTGTCATATTTTTCTCTCTCTTAGTTATCATGTTTAAAAGAATTGATCAAATATTGTGTGAAAATTAAACAAAGGGCAAAGAAATTGTGATCGATTTCCTCCCATTACTGCATACTTCACACTTTACTTGAAGCAGCAATTAAAAGACTCCTTGACATTAAACTTACTGTATCTGTGAGGTTTGATGTGATAGTGTATGAATGCCACAATGATTGCAGTGAGAACTGTCATGACAACGAGAAATGCAATACCTCCCAATATTGCACCAACAACCACTGTTTGCTTCTGTGGATTACTCACTCCTAGTGTTCCACTGTGTTCCTTTGTGCCTACAAGAAAACAAAAATAACAGCAACATGCTAAAAATGTGAATAAAATTAGAGATCTAGGAAAACAACTATCAAAACACCATACTAAAAGTAAATATGAATAAAATGTATAAAAAAAAAAAAATTAAAAAAAACCAAGACAAGGACACATACTAATGTATCGAGCATAAGTTAAATTCATTAAAATTCACCAAACCAAGTGTTTCGTCTCACTTGGAAGAGTAGACATGTGACTGCCATCGTCCTGATAGAGCTCCACTGGTAAGGTTACACTTCCTTCTGTCCCATCTTCTCTCCAGTCCAGCACACTAACATTAATACCAGATATATTTCTAGAGGAAATGGGTATTGAAGAAAAGGCCATATCTCCTTCCTTCTTAAGGTAGTATTTTGCTACGTGGGTATCCTCCGCCTCCTTCACACGTATCACGCACCCTCGCGCCTTGGATGATGGATAGAACTTGCACGTGACCCGTATCTTCTGTGCAGCGCAATCCACGCCAATCTTGACCGGCTCAACAATGTTTGTGGTAACTGAATTAACGAGGTTGCGATTAACATTTTAGCATAATTTAATTCCATTACCATCAAGTAATGTATTTAAAACATAGGGTGGAGTCACTTACAGATGTCTCTCTCAATTTCGTAAAAGGTTAGGTCATTGAGAACAAACAGAGAGTATCTGTAGACTGCATTGTTCATCAGCACCACCTTCGCTGGAAATGTTCTTGTGTCTAATGTCTGAACTTGGCTGGGATTCAAGGGTGTGAACACGGAAATACTGACTTGGGTACCTCCGTAGCCAGGGCAAAATCTTGGCAGCTGTTACAAAGAAGAATGTCTCCTTGGACATGTACTCACACAAACTGGTGACTTTGCCTTACCTCGGGCATGAATATGCTTAACTCGGTGGCGTTGTCAAGCCTGTTGACACTGTGATGGATAGACTCCTGCACTTCTTTCAAGTTTGAAACTGTATAAGGATAATAGTGGCTATTAATATCACTCAAGATAGTATTTCAAACAGTTACCAAATGCTCTAGGTAACTGAAAACAAATACAGTAAACATCAGATTTCACATGGACTTGTATGTGTCCACAGAGACAAACATGCACACAAACACACTGGCATAGCTTTCATCAAAAATGAACTCAAATTACTCATTCTTTATCTTTATGTTGAAAGCTGAGAGTTAAAGAAGAAATAAGAATGCACAAAAAAACAACAACAAAAAACAACAACAACAGTAACCACATATACCACATTTGAAAAATACTCACTTATTAACCCTGAAAACCTAGTTTCAGAGAATCCAATGCTCCTTCCTGCTTGGTTTGTGGCATACACCCTGAAAACATTAGAGCCGCACTCTTGAAGTACAGGCGAGAGGAGATGAGTGCTGGCATTACGCCCAATGACCTCCGGGGTTCCGGTAGGACTGACAGAGTAGACGGTGTGGTAGGTGGACACGTTGAAAGATGTGAAACCAGGCGTCCAACTGAGTGAGAGGTAACTCAAGTTGTGATGTGTAATTATCATACCAGATGGAGCTGAAGGAAGACCTACAATGACAATGCAAAAAGCCTGAATTGTGTATATCATTTCTTGCCAAACTGTCTAAAATTAAATTATTGTTTCTGTAAAGTTGGTAAGCAGAACTGTCTAATTTTTGTTGTAATTTCTACTCATTATAGTAAATGTTTTAATTGCAATGACAAATTAGTTGAGCAACAATTCGTTTACTCATTGAACACATCACTTCCTGCAACTTGCTCCAGATGTATGCTATAAAGTTATACTGAAATATTTGAACAACAATTCTACAAGATCATTTCATCTCCCAACATGAATTCCAAGCACACAAAATTATTTTTTAACATTTGTTCCGGATCAAAATTGTTTTAATACCACTCAATTGTGCTCGAATCCATCAGTAGCAAATTTCTTACAAATATAAATGGAAATTACGGAACAAGAATGCAATCGGACATAGCACACATGTACACACACATGTCTCATGCAGACAAGAACATATTACGGGACTTTAGGACCTGTTTCAGCAAAATTAAAGTATCTACATCTTTGCAAGATACTATGTCAAGTAAACAATATACCATTTAATGCATACTAAAATGTAGCTTTTATTTCTCTTAAATATTGAGCTTCCTTGGTTGAGTCTATTAGTGAAGTAAATGCATGTGATTCTAATGTGTACACTTACCATACACTGAAAATGTCTGGTCCATTCTGTGTAAGCCAATGCCCATAGCAATCTCTATGCATAAGACCTTTGTGCCGTTGTTTTGTTCAGTTCCTGGAATAATTAGTGTTGTTGAGGCAAGTGACTTGTTGTAAGTGTACTTGATGCCTCTGTCAGGATCCAGAGCACAGATCCTATAGCACATTGCATCATAGGGGTATCTTGAAGCAGTGGTGCCATTGGTGAAGGTCAGATGCCAAGCTGGCTTAGAATTGAGCTCAATCTGGCACAAAAACTGCCCTTCTTGTCCTAGTGGCACCAGCACTGGTACTGTGAACTTCACACCTGTTTAGAGCAAAATTCTCATGGTAGCCCACACTTGCAGTTATGAACAAGAAATTAAAATTGTATAACGGCATTGCTACTATTAAAACCGTAAGAAAATTGTCGCCGCAAACTGCCACCTTATTAAAGCAACCCACCAAAGCTACAGAAGAAGACCACCCCGATCCAAGCTTGAAGTCCGTTCAAATTTCCCATCCGAGTGAACTGAGACAGGACTTAGCGGACTTGATGTGCCGTATGCACGCTCTGCTGGTCGACCGGCTATATAATACTGCAGAAAATTGTGGCACACATCGCGCGTTAACCACACCACAAGTCTTAACTTTGGGGTCTGACTAAAACACGGGACCGGATGACCCGGACTAAATTCGCGAAAAACTCGCGCACAGCGAGCGCGCATGCCCGGACTTCGTGTAAACTAGTTCTCTCCACGTCCAACTTATTGATAACGATATTGGTACTACCCTGTTTCTTATTTGGTGGCAATGAGTGGAAGAGAAATATTTGTTACTTGGCAAAGCGTAGCTCAGACAGTACTTGTAGATGGGAATTATTTTGTTGTCAGTGATGCTTCCTAAACTACACTTTAATAAGCTTTGGTGAAACTATATAGCCTTATTCAAAATAGTTGACTGTGCACAACCTCAACAGGATTATCTTAAAGAATTAATGTCAACATAGCATTGTTTTATGCATTGTAATAGTATTCCATTACTTTATTACATTAAATTATAATTATTCTTGTTGCCATTGCCATAATAATAACAATGATAACACAACAATTACACTATTAGTAATAAAACTATAATTACTACTATAACTATATTATTATTGTTATTGTGGTTATTATTTTATTTTTTAATTATTATTATCATTATTATTATTATATTTATTATTTTCATTATTATCTTTGTTATTATTATTATTATTATTATAACTATTATCATTATTATTATGAATTCCAGCTAATTAAAAATATGCATCCCTCCTTTATTTTGAAGTGTAGAAACATGTGTTAATGAATTTTAGCTAATTAAAGAGTACGCAACAGTTTTCCCTCCTTTATTTGAAGCATAAACATGTGTTAGTGAATTAAACAGTTTTCCCTCCTTTATTTTGAAGCGTAGACACATGTGTTAGTGAATTCTAGCTAATTAACGAGTACACAACAGTTTCCCCTCCTTTATTTTGAAGCGTAGACACATGTGTTAATGAATTCTAGCTAATTAAAGAGTACACAACAGTTTTCCCTCCTTTATTTGAAGCATAAACATGTGTTAGTGAATTCTAGCTAATTATAGAGTACACAACAGTTTTCCCTCCTTTATTTGAAGCATAAACATGTGTGTTATTGAATTCTAGCTAATTAAACAGTTTCCCCTCCTGTATTTTGAAGCGTAGACATGTGTGTTAGTGAATTCTAGCTAATTAAAGAGTACACAACAGTTTTCCCTCCTTTATTTGAAGCATAAACATGTGTTAGTGAATTAAACAGTTTTCTCTCCTTTATTTTGAAGCGTAGACACATGTGTTAGTGAATTCTAGCTAATTAACGAGTACACAACAGTTTCCCCTCCTTTATTTTGAAGCGTAGACACATGTGTTAATGAATTCTAGCTAATTAAAGAGTACACAACAGTTTTCCCTCCTTTATTTGAAGCATAAACATGTGTTAGTGAATTCTAGCTAATTAAAGAGTACACAACAGTTTTCCCTCCTTTATTTGAAGCATAAACATGTGTGTTATTGAATTCTAGCTAATTAAACAGTTTCCCCTCCTGTATTTTGAAGCGTAGACATGTGTGTTAGTGAATTCTAGCTAATTAAAGAGTACACAACAGTTTTCCCTCCTTTATTTGAAGCATAAACATGTGTTAGTGAATTCTAGCTAATTAAAGAGTACACAACAGTTTTTCCTCCTTTATTTGAAGCATAAACATGTGTTATTTAATTCTAGCTAATTAAATAGTTTCCCCTCCTGTATTTTGAAGCGTAGAAATGTGTGTTAGTGAATTCTAGCTAATTAAAGAGTACGTAACAGTTTTCCCTCCTTTATTTTGAAGCGTAGACACATGTGTTAGTGAATTTTATCTAATTAAAGAGTACGTAACAGTTTTCCTTCTTTTTTTTTAAAGTGTAGATTCATGTGTTAGTGAATTATAGCTAATTAAAGAGTACGCAACAGTTTTTCCTCCTGTATTTTGAAGTATTTCTTAGTGAATTTTAGCTAAAGAAAGAGTTTTCCATACTATATTTGGAAACGTGTCCTAGATATTGTGTACGAAAGGCCATAAGCCGGGTACTGATTTCACAATGAGGTTGCGGCCAGTTTTGGTCAATTTCCTAAAAAAGAACAAATTACAGCAACTTAATACACAAACAAACTGGAAACAGGCTAAGAATAAGTCGTGAGGACCTCAACATAAGGAAAACACAAAAGCAATGTGAGGAAAACTGCGGGATAAAAAGAAGAAGAGTACTGTTGGCTATTGACACAGCTAAATTCAACTACATAGGACTTACAGTATACTGTCAAGTACTGCTAGATACTATCTTGAGGGATCACCTTCAATCAAGAAGTAATTTGGTATACACACAGCATTGATAGGAGCTAGAGTTTATTACTCTGCTATATCACAATTATATAACACCTGTTTGTGTGTTGACACTCATATTAAACATAATTGATGAATAGTGAGCTATTCTGGAAGGCTTTTCTTTGTGCGACTACTTTTTAAGTTTGAATAGAGAAGGAGCTTGGTCAAAGGGCACACCGGGGATTACCTTTTATACCCTAGAATGTTGTAAACAAGGCCATAGGAGAACAACATTAAATTATAACTTCGAACTCCACGTTTAAGCCAGAATTCATCACATTCAACTGCTAAAATTACGTAGAGGGATACTTGAAGTGGATTTCTTTAATGTGAATATAGAGGCCTGCATACTCTAAGCAAGTGCAATAACAATACAAATTATTATGAACATTTCTATGAAGTTACCAGCTAACAATTAGCACATGCATGTAGCAATACCATTTTAATTTTAAGACTTAATTCTCCATTATTAATCTGCATGGGCCAGTATTCTGAGTCCTTTTCTAGTAATTTTTATGAAGAAAGAAGAAAATGCATCAAGTTTGACATTCAAAGAATATGTAAAGGCTTGAGGGCTCAGCCACCTCCCTCTCCCACACCCACACCCACCACCATATTCTTATTAAAACTCATGAGTACGATCACTTCAGTTGAAATGACAGAAAATCATCCTGCAGGGAACAATAGATTAAATGCAAACCCCACAACAAGAAGTAAATTTTAAGGAAGAAAAATTGCTAAGAATGGTGCCATTGTGAAGCAACTGCTCAGTTTTGAGTCATATGATTTTGGGCCACTTCATGATGTGATCCACCATCACAAATTATACGAGGGGAAACTGTCGTACACTCTTTAATTAATAAGAAGTCACTTCAGATGCATCCACCATCACAAATTATACGAGGGGAAACTGTCATACACTCTTTAATTAATAAGAAGTCATCCACTATCACAAATTATATGAGAGGAAACTGTCGTACACAATAAGGAGTCACTTCAGATGGGTCCACCATCACAAATTATACCCACAATTTTATTATTATTATCGTTATTATTTTATTGTTGTTATTATTTTTATTATTATTTTTAATTTTGTTGTTATTGTTAATAATATTAAGGCAATGGTAACAACAAGAACAATTATAATTATATGATAATATGCAAAACAACAATGGAGAGCTAGTAAATAATGGCAATGTTTACAAAAATGTTATGTTTTAGTCACATCCCTTATATGCAAGTGGTAGATCGCGCACGCAACTACTACAGTTAGACACCAATGATTCCTGCCATGAAGTAAACAGATTTTGTATATATATATTCATCGCTGACTGACAAGCCAATAAATGAATTAATAAATTTGATAATAGATGGATAAATAAGTATATGAAAAATAAAATAGATACTGTATGGATTGATAAATAGATAAAATAAATAGATACTATAATGGATATGAAAAATAAAATAGATACTGTATGGATTGATAAGTAGATAAAATAAATAGATACTATAATGGATATGAAAAATAAAATAGATACTGTATGGATTGATAAGTAGATAAAATAAATAGATACTATAATGGATAGATATAATAGATAAAAATAAATAGATACTACATGGATTGATAAATAAATAAGTAAACAAAGTAGATACTATATGAATTGATAAATAAGTAAATAAAAGTATGGATGGATAGATGATAGATAATAGATAGATGACGAAGTCCTTGTCATAGCTATGCATGTAGCAGTATGCTTTCAATACAGTGCTACTTGAGAGTTAATAGTTATAAGTTAGGAGCGAAAAATGTGTTAACTGTACAATGCTGTGCATGCCACCATGTTTCAATACATTGAACTTCCCCACAAACCTCCTGGCCCGAGTCACTGCATTCCAACTCTATTCAGGGACGTGTGATCTAACAATCCAATAATAACAACACCAGTCTTACAAGCTCACCACGTTTGTTGTCTTACAGGAGATGCTTGCACACTTACTTTTGATGAAGAAATAATTAATTTGTATTCTCATTCCCTGAATTGGACGGAGATAATAATTACGGCAGTAAATGTTTAGGACCAAATTCCATGTATGCATCTTCAGTTGCTATCCAGAATTAGTGGGACTTCCACTTTTAGTGTGTTGGCATGTAAACTGAGTTGGCTATGTATCAGTCAGTCATCAGCCCAGTATGCCCTGCCAAGTATTGGATGATTACTGAAGGATTGTTTAGACTTCCTGTCCTAGTGAGATGCTATTGATACACAGTCACTCATACCCATGGGGCAGCAAGCCACACTCTGAACCATCTCGTGCACTGAGAACACTGGACTGACCCATGCTGCTCACTGACAGGTTTCTAGCTACCTCTCAGCCAGACACTTGTGCCTTTTCCTATCACTATCTCTTCCTTCTAACGCTCCTGCAGCAGACATTACATTCACTTCCCTTGTCTCTGAAGATGCTTGCATGACCTCAGCTTCCCTGTGCTCTCCAAGCACATCCTGCACATGTCCCTCCAGCCTGTCCTGGGCCTCATGAGCTTCCTCATACCACTTATTTTTCTCCACTCCAATGCCCAGGTCCTTGCGCATTACATCCCCCTTTACCTTCTTCTTGGACCACACCTGGGGGTATGCCTGAGGCAACCAGCCAAAAAGCATCATTGTAGGAGTCGTGTGATCAGGCATCCAAGCCAAGAGTCTTAACCATTGCAATCTCCACCTCCTCACTTTCTCAGCCACTGTCTCTTCATCTCTTCACCACATTCTCACATCTTGAATGGAGATGTGTTGAGACCACTGTTGCACTGTTGCACGTTGAAGATGCCCATAATGATTTTTTAAAACCCACACAGCATAACCAACTCAACTTTCTATGTGTGCGCCATTTGAAGTCTCACCCTGAGAGGGGTGCAAATCCTCTACAGGGGAACAGCTTTGGGTAATGCTATCAGCCAGCACCCTGTTCTCAAAATTCCTAGCTAGTTGACTTTAGCCAGTTGCCACAAGTTGACACTGTCCAGGGTGAACACACACACACACACTGATAGGTTTAAACACAACCTTGTAATTCAGCAAACTAAAATTTATAATAACTACTAGTACATTCTTTACAATGTTTGTGTTATTTTATGACTAATGCAAGACACGATTCAGATTCGCAAATTGTAATTTATTTGTACATTAAACCTAGAGATAGGATAGTGAGTTAAGAGAATACTTACCTTTTGGCTGATAAAAACTGGTGTTCACTGGTATAAATCTCACTTAGAAAGCTCAAATGAATAAGAAACAAGTACTGATTATGATGATATTGCAATTGCTTTATTGTAACTGAATTTTCTGATCTTACGGGACATTTGCTGTAAAAAAGTGGACAAGGAGAATAATTGAAGCTGCAATGAATATTTGGTAAAGGGTAATAACAGCATGAGAATTTGGTAAAGGATTAGCATTAGCGTATGGAATATGTAGTAGGGTAAGGATACAAAAAGTATGTAGTTTCCAGGTAATTTTTTTGAATATAGTACGCATGTCACATGTATTTATTATGGCTGTTTATATTTGTTCGTCGTTTTTATTTATCTCATGAATGCAACAAAATTCCAAATGAACAAAAGTGTGGCAGTCCAATACATAATCTGTTAGGACTTAATACTCAATGCAAGATAATACAGTGTGGACAAATTTACTTTATTTTTATCAGAAAATGAGAATGACTAAACTATTTTGTACATCTTTCCATACATAATATAGCTAATGGATTGAGTGCTGCATTGTGTGATGGAATTACATGGTATGAATTTTCAATTTCATATGCAGGAGTAGCACATATATTAGAGTGATGAAATACAATACAATGCAAACTGGTTTAGTCAATTACAAACATAGCACGGGTGATAAACATGAAAGAGAGATAAAATGTCTAACAAAAATGCTTTGTGCTGATTGGTGGAGTGTTAAAGTATGGCTGATATTTTGATGGAACTGATCGAATTCCTGGTGGATGGCTTCTTCCTGGAGCTGGAATGCATGTTAATGGAAGACATGGAAGAAGGCCTGATTAGAGGATGGTAGTAATTAACTTGTGAATTTTGCATGGAAGAAGAAGCTCTGGAGCTTTGTTCGTCTTCCAAAACAGCATAAGTAGGTATCTATAGCAAATATAAGATTGGACTTGCTGAAATATCTGAATCGGATTATTTTTCAAGCTAACAAAAAAAAAAAAACTAACACATTTGTTTATTCAAATGTTTCGGCTGTTAGCTTGCCATCATTGTAGTGTTAGTCACATTCACCTTGAGAACTTATCACTTTGTGATTTGTATTCACGAATTTTACTACATTGTGGTTGTTTGTGTATTTTATATTAAATCACAAATAATAATAATAACAAACAACCTGTCCATTTCACACCCACATTTTTTACTCAATAATATTTGTTTAACTAGGTAGCTATGGACATATTATTTGAATAAATAACAAGGTTAGCTACTTCTTATGATTTAATCTGAAACGATCACTAAAAAAATTTTCTTTGAAATGTTTATATAAGGAATGTTATCTCAACACTTTTACTGGCTTATGATCTAGTTATTGTATTCACCATTTGATTCAGCTGGCTACTTGATGATTATAGCTACTAGTTTCATAATACTATGCCAGAAATTAGTATGTCCTAATCAACATCCCTCTCTATTTACATGAGAGATGTTGTGAATCAGTTGTTTTTGTAAGCGTATTGCAACAGTAACTATAGTGTTCTAATTTATTTGCTGTGCGCTTGTGAATTTTTGTTGCTGCTGTAGCGAATACTACATTCATACTTGTCTATTTATGTTCTGCTACAAGTGTGCCTTATGTATGATGAACTCATTCAGATATGATAGTGTGAGTGTTGTTAAAGTTAGAATTCATTTTTAATGGTATGAAAATTGTTTCAAGTTACTTAACTTACCTGTTTAAAAGCTCCCTTTCATTCTTGAGCACAAAAAAGCTGAGGTTTTGTCTTGTTTTTCAATATCAACCAATTTTTTTTTCCATTCAAGTGAAATAGCAGATGACATGTACAGATAGCATGTGCATTAAAGAAGTGTTACTGTTGTCAAGTAGTACAATACTTAGCAACAAAAACACTTGGCTTGAAGGACTTGATATGCTAGTGCAGCACACACATTGAGCAATATATAATAGGTTGTGCTCACAGACAAATTTACTTTACTGACCTACATTAAATGTTCAGTTTCCAGCTATTTACAGCCATGTCACAGTGTACACTTACAGCATTTCAATTGTACTAAAACAAGATACCTTGTGAACCCCACATAAAACGATCACTTCTAAGTTGAGAATAACCAATATCTTTAGACAATAGCAAACACTCTACAAATTTCAGTATATTTTACAGATTTACCATTTTCAGTTTGTCCAAATCCACCCTCTTCTACCCAACGCACACACAGTCACACATATTTAAGCGAGAGAGCTCCTAGTGTTTCATGGTAATGAAAATTGTTTCCTGCAAATCCTATTCCAGATAATACAAAACATAGCCTTCAAGACGTTGTTGTTAATGGACTGCAAAATGATAATTAGCTGTAGTATAGTAGCCAGTCTCAAAGTCCATTACGTAGCAGGAAGTTGAGTGTGTATCATTACATGGCCCAAGGCAACTCTTTACTTACATGCTTTTTGCCTCATAAATAAACAGAGCCTAGTAGGGCACCCAATACCCAAGTTATAGCTAAGTGGCAGCTTTAGGAGCTGTTTTTTTGTCTGTTACTACAGGAGTGATGGAAGGTGCTTCAAGGGGGAGGAGGGGCACCAGCAAATTACTGTCATGAAACAACTTATATTTCATGAAATAAAGTATATCTTCATATTAACTAAGCTAAATAAATATTTCCCAATGCAATTCAATGCTTAATCTGCATAGTGTGCCCCCCAAGCAATATATCTGGGGGGCAGTGCCTCCCTGCCCCCCCTCCACTCCTATCACCCCCTGTACTTATGTTGTTGTCAGCTAGTTATTTTGGGTCTAAAGGAAAAAATAAAACTTCAAGTAATCTTTCTGTGTCTTGCCATAAACTATCATTGTAACTACTGGTATACTGTAAATGTAATGTCATACACTTCCCTCTGTGTGTGTGTGTGTGCCTATCTACTTGCAGCCACGCATGATATCCAGTATCAATTAAATGGAGAATGGACATCAGGTACAAGTGTTGAATTCCAGTTTGGTGCTCTATTTGGAACCAATATTTACAGGCAAGTTCCAATAATCTCATACTCAACTAGTTTTTGTTTTTTGTTTTTTAAAGGAATCGTGATATTCAACTCTGTTGACCATTGCTACATATGGTTCACTTTGTAATTGCAACATTCCTCTTGTCCTTTGTCACTTCTATACCAATTATTGAATGGTAAGACTACATGCCAAATGACTGCAGTCTCCAGTCTATCTTGTGTAGAATACGTGGCAGCCCAAGATTTTGCAATTGTCAGGCATAATAATTATTGTTTACCTATAGCAATGCCAAGCTGCATCGTTATGGTGATTACTTAATCTACAGTGAAAGGAAACTTTCATAGATCAAGTGAACACAAATAAGGCAGGAGAGATTTAAGTTTTCAATTCCTGGCCATTTTTTTTTGTTGGCAGTTTGATTGAAATGAGTTCAGTCACAACATGTCAGGCTTTAATAAATAAATTTCTGTTGTTGTTTTTTTTCCCGTTAAAATTTTCAAGTATGAAAGACCTCAAATATTTGATTCTTACAAACACTCAAAAATATCACAGACTGAACAGAAGAGTGATGGAAACACTTGATCACGTCTTTTGTATAAGGGAAAGAAACAAGAAAAGGAATCTGACATAGTGATGATAGATAGAAGTTTGCTGTCTGCTTCAAGAAACTTGCAGATAAAATGAATAAGTGGATAAATTCTTAACCTTAGACAGTTTGAAAGAAAAAATAATAAACATACCTCACCGCTGTTAGAAACCCCCCCCCCCCCCCCACCAATATCTAGTATGCAAGTCAAATGCATGAGTCTTCAAATGCAAGTCACGAGTCTAAGTTTTCAAACACTAAACTGTTATGGATCACTTTTTTTAAATGTCCTATATAGTGTTTGGGTGGTTTATAGCATTAGGGCATTGTAATACTGTGAAGTAAGCATGCTATACTAATTACACATCAAAAGTCCAGCAACTGTAACTTCATCTATAATCAACCACAAGAACAAGGAAGAGTTGACTTATGCAACATTTGAAGCACAAAGTCGGCCTAATATCTTAAGTGGCCATGACTAAATGCAAACCATCTTGCAGACGTGCTGCTAAGTGTGTAGACAGACACATGTCATGCAGGACATTACCTGTGATAATTGTGAATAATGCGATTCTGCTAGTGCATTAGATGTACGAGAACACGAGGAATGTCTGAGTTGACTGTAGGTGGAGCTCTGGACTTCCTCATCTCTGTATGAACTCTCCTGCAAAATGCAAAAAAAATGTCTATAAAAGTGAAAAAGCAGAGACAGACATGTCATGTCATTCCTACAGTCCCTAGAATGTTGTTGTCTTCCCAATTTGTTGCTTGATGACAAGATTACTTTGCTAGGTGTGGAGATGTAAATTATATTCACTGTCTGCTAAAGTTTTAGCCAGTGATGAGGAGATGGATTCAAATATTAACCAAGCCTGGCATATTTAATGTATATATATTATTATAGTTATTAAATACGCCAGCATTGGTTGATATTTGATTAGAAACTATAAACTTGGTCATTGCACATGGTATGTAGAAGCTGTCTTTCTTATGCTACTGCATTTAAGAAGAAAGATATAACGGTGTTTTTATGATATTTACTCATATTTGCTGGAATTAGATATCGGTACAACTTCAGCCTAGTTCTAATTAGATCTTATAATGATTGATGCACTAAAACAATCACTCAGTGGGATAGATTGCTTAGTTTCTGCTATCTAAATAAAAACACTCACCTCTGGCTTGCAAAAATTTGGATTATCGTATATGGGGTTTTCAGTGGATGGATCATGAAAACCATCGTGTTGACGGGAGTAGTCAGGTTCACCACACTCATGATATATACTGGATTTGTCCACAGTGGCCAGAGCTACATTGCTACCTCTGGGTGTGCTGCTGAGAGATAATGCAACATATTTAAAACAAACCAGAAATTAAAGTAAGTTTTTTCTACTTACGGGGGCTCCAATTTTGGAAGGTAAGCATTTTCACCAGATCGCACATCATTGAATGTTATCTTGTTTCCTGTGGGTAAATATAACATTTTGGTAAATGTTGCTGTAAAAAATTATGGTAGTGACCCTTGTAGTTCCCATTACTGGAAATTGCTGACTGTGTTTCACTCATGTTGAGTAGACTCAATCCAGATGCCATTGACATGTCTTCTGACGAACATTACACAATGTTTTGTCCACGGGTTGTGTAAATACTTAATTACAGAGGCTACAGTATCGCGATACAAATATACACTTACTTTTCTTCCTGTGTAGACCACAGACACAGGCTAGAAGCAAGGTCATGGAGACAGCCAACAGGATCACACTCCCTACTATTATAGCAATTATGTGTACGCTACCTGTAAGTGAAAACATCGAGTTTATAATAATGCCACAGGCTATTTACATGAAATTATTACAATATACACATAAAAAGAATACATTTTAACATTGTACCATAACTGCCTGTCACATCCATGTTACCTGTGCCATTCTTGGGTGATAATCCTACAGTATCCATTGCTTGACTTTTGGTTGGCTCTACTGTAGCACGTACTGGAATGCCTAGAGTCCCAACAGTTCCATCTTCCTCCCAGTCATACACAAAGCCTGTCATGTCTACGATGTGTTCAGAAATTTTGAACGACTCCATTGCAGTGGTTTGTCCCTCTTTCCTTCTTACGATGAATCTATCATTTTGACCGGCAATTTGAAAATAGCATCCTTGGCTTTTGCTTCCAACTATAAATCTGCAAGTCACTGTCAGATTTTGATGGCTCACTGTAACTGTACCAGACTGAACATCAGTGGTTCCTACAAGCAATAATAAGGAAATTGACAATATTTGCTATAACTTCTCTCTAAGAACGATTCTGATGACTTACGAAAAACTTTTTCTGATGTTCTGGCACTTTCATTGATATTATTCACAGCTTGTACCACATATGTATACTCATGATTTTCTAGTAAACTGGCCGAGATGTTAACTTGAAGGTCAGTAAATGGACCAATTGTAATTTGCTCAGTACTCGAACTTGTTACATGAAGAAAATAACTTTCCACGGAATAGTCTTCACACTCATCTGGTTTCTATGGTTGCAAAATGGTGTTAAAATTTTTGAATTTTTTGCCTCTATATGTAACTTTACCTGGAAAGTTATAAGAACTAAAACTTTTCCCAAGTCACAGGAAACCGTTGCTTTTAGCGAATCATCAAGATGTTTCATATTTGGTTCTAAATAAACATGTTATACTGCTCAAGCCGTAACTAATTAAATAATGTAGAAAGTTCCTCGATTTATGCTTATTTATTATAAAAAATACAATTCAGCACCGATATTATATCATATATAGCTATAATATATATAGCTATATATATATATATATATATTATACATATAGCTATATATATATACATGTACATTATTGTTAACCATTAAGCCGACTATCGGATTGTACTTTAATCACATTTTAGTTGAATAAGACTTGAGTTAGAACTAGTAAATGGCGGACTTGTCACAATAGGTTAAGGGATTGTTTTATGGCTGCCCCTGCAAACTAAATAGAAGGGGGGGAAAAGGTTTAAAGTGGTCTTAATATTTCTGTCCAGTTTCTAGGGCCAACTAATTTTCTATTAGTTACAATGAGATGGTGCTCATAACTATGTATGCCTCACACATACTTGTAAATCCATAGTATGTAAGTGATGTTGCTGGGTCACTTCTTCCTGCTCCATTGGTTGCATAAAGATTGAAAACCAGTGGAGAGCAGGTTGCCCCAGCTTGATGATGGTAGAGTAGTGAAGTAGTTCCATTAGTCTTTTCCATTGCCACAACACGTTTGAGTGGCAATTCCAATACATCTATCTCATAGGAAACTGGTATCGAGAAAGGTGAAAAAGATGGAAACCAGGAAAGCAGCAAATCTTCAGTCTGAGTAGGAGATAAGTTTACAGTTTCTGGCTGGCTTGGAGGACCTAAACATGAGCACGTTGAAAGTAGCTATAATAGTTGGTGATCAGCTACAGTATACTAAAACCTTTACCGTATACTTTGAGAGTAACTGCAAGAGATATATTGGAGAAGAAGAGCCCAGTGTCACTTAAAGAAGCCACACATCCTATACTGGTGATATTGTTGGCTGCATCTCCAGTCAGTGTTAGGTTTGATGAAAGACCAGTAGGTGCAGTTGAATTGAAGTACGAAATAAAAGATTTCATGTGAGTCTTATCAAAAATATTGATGCTGCTTCCCTCTTTCTTTGTGATCCAAACTATTGAGGATTGAGACTTGCAAGTGAATGTACCATTGGTGCCTATTGGAATCACTAAGTCTGTGGGGAAGCTGATAATATCTACATGCAAAGTTACACGATTATTTGAATTATAGCTGAATATAATTAAAAGGAAACTTAGTGCGTTTATATTTATAGTAATTACTCACCTGGTAATGCTTGTGCCACAGTAAGTGTCGTAAATGTCGCCGCTAAACCCAGTAATACTAGAACTGTCGCTGAATTCATGTTGCCATTAGCTTGAACTTCCGCGCACACGCGACTTTATTGTAAGAATTGAGAGGATGTTTGTGGTAAAGTTATTATTTGGGTGCGCGGTGGGCGCGGCTCTAATTAGCAGAGGAGGGAACCGCCTCACTCGCGCGAACTTCGGCGTTCCGAGCAGGTTGTGGGACGGCATGAGTGCTTCAGGTAAAAATTTTATGAGTACTTGCTGAAACAGTACAATGAGAATTTTGTTTTTTTCTGTTCTGAAGGAAACCTTCCAAGTTATGACTCTTTGTCTCCCTGGAATGTAGCTGGTAAGTCCGCAGGACCAGCTTGCAATTACTCCACAGATAGCACAGGTTAGCACAATTTGCCTTTTGGTGTCAATTTTATAATACATGTTATAGATTTCCCACCACCTTATGATGAAATAAGTGAAAAGGTTCTGTGTCTGGACTGCCTCAGAAGCTTGCAAGGTAGGGAGGTGAAACGTAAGGTTCTGAAGAGAAAGTGTCGTCCACACACCATTCCACGTCATTCTAAAAGTTCCTGGTGCTGTCTGAGAGTTCAATGTCATGGTTCTTCTAAATTTGTGGCTCGCTGTGAGCAGCCAAGTTGTGTTACGTCATCTACTACTTCAGCATGGAAAAGGGTTGGCAAGTCCGTGACTGGGTTTCTATGTCAAGTTTAATCAATGAAGACACCTATTTTTGCTAGCTATTAAGGGGTGCTAATTAGTGTATGTGTTGATAATGTATGTGTTGATAATGTGACTGGTTGTTAAGTTAATTAAAGATATATTAAAATTGAATATTAACTCCACAATTTAGAATGGAACTCTGCTATAAATACAATACAATGATCAATATTGTAGCTAACTCTTTAGCACTAAATAATAGCAATAAAAAGTATTAAATGTTAAATGGCAGTTTTTCTCTGATTTTTGTCGCTAAGTCATACATCAATGTGACCTACAAAAAGGAGGGGGGAAAAGGAAACAAAAAGAATTAAAAGTAAGAAAATTGGAAATAGTCCTAATTAAGTCACATGATGTATTTGTTACCTTTTTGCAGTATATTTGAGCAAATATATTCCCTGATTTGCTTGAAATGATGAGTTCTTGTTTTGCAGCTGCCATATCCCAGTCCAACCCATCAAATCCAAGGCTGGCTAGCAGTTTCTGCAATCACATGAGTAATTTGAAAAAAGTTCACTGATACTGTTATTCTTACATTTGTATCCATACTGATGATATGGAACCCATCAGTGTTAATTCCAATGCGGACTGGAATTTGGGATTTTCGAGTCAAATTTTCTTTACTCTGAACATATAAAAGTGTTATGGCTTAATACAATATCGAATTGGGCATTTTTTAATCATTCTAAATTTAAGTACCTCTAGTTTAGCACTCTTGGTGAACAGAATTCCTTCAAAAAAGCTTGCTCCATAGTACGGCCATTGCCAGCAATGCTTGAGATAATGCTGGAACAGGTACTAATACACAATTCAGAGACAATTAATACAGTGTCCTAGCATATAATATTACAACCTCCTTACTTTCATGTCTTCAAATTTAAAATGTGATATTTCTGAATACTTGGCAAGAATGCTCTTTTCAGTTTCAGCTCTTCTCTTAGAAAATAGGGCATAACTTGGCAGTAGCTTTTCCAGCTTGTCTTTTAAAAACCCTGCATTGTGGACTAGCTCATTGTAGTCGCCGTATGTGATCTGCAGTGTATGTTAGGCAAGCATTGTATTGTGCTTTAGTACAATGAGTAAATAATGCGTTTCACACCTGTAGTGTTATTCCTGTTAAATAGCAGAGATCTTCTTCTGAACATGGATAGTGAGAATTTACCACATGACGGTGTGCCTGTTTAGATAACAATTATTGTTTAAAATATAGATGTTGTGTTCTTTGTAAGTGTGTCACATACATCAGCATATAGTAGTTCCAGCACAGTGGAGTCAGATATCTATAAATTAAAGAAAAGAAAAGGAAAAAAAAAAGACCAGGTTAAAATTTACACTATGGGTTACCAAAAAGATCTTCTACCATTTTTTCTTTTTGTGGAGGGTATAAAGTATTCCTCCACAGATAGATTGAAGGTGGTTCTTCCTCTCCTTTGTGACCAGAATATTGAGACACAACTTTCTTCCAACTGTAGAATATCTTCAAAGGCTGGTCTGTCTCGCTCAAGAGTAGCTCTTTCATAATAACAATGTAGACGCAGCCAAGCCCCGTGTAGTTTACAAATTTTGAAATTTGTTATTACATTGTTTCAGTATTTGGAAGGAAACTTACCTAGTCCTTTTGAAGAGAGCCATAGTGAGAACAAGCTGTGGTACTCTAAGGGAACTTTCACCAGTCGATACAAGTCCTGCAGTTGGTATAAATATCGACTGCAATTTGATAACTATAATAGGTAGCACAGACATTTTTGCTGCAGTTTCCCTATGTGTAGCTAGGGGTAAGGATGTTAGGTAATTGTATAATATATAATTTCTCTGTTTGACAGAGACATGTTAGAACTGTTGTATGCTTTGAGTTCAATTTTGGGTCTAGACTATACACTACACGTGTATATCCAGGAAATTCTGATCATATTTGCTACTACTAATTGGATGTCTGTCCACAGAAAAAAATGAAGGGTAGAGCATGAGTTTAGGGCACATGTAATTCTTGATCTTAGTTGTTCATATAAAAATATAATAGAATACATGATTAATCTCAAATAGTACTTGGGATAATTGTCACTTAAAATTGTCTACCAGCTCTTCATTTCAAAATTTCAAGCTTATATATCTCTGATTAAAATAGATAGAAGGTTGTGTAAATTGTAAACACAGCTATGTAATTACACTACACCAGGCATGTTCTCTCTATTTAGACCACTGTGATTTTATGAAGACAATTACGTAGTAAGAAAACATCATACCATAAGAATGTCACTGCATGTGGTTTCTCTGCCATGAAAGAAATGTACCACTTGGTGCTGATTTATCCCGAAGTTTATCCTTTGCCGTCTTATAGTTCGTGACACCTAATTCAAATGATAACAATAAAGTTGTAAGACTGACTGAATATTTAAAACCTTTTGCTCCTTGGGCTTGCGTCTTGACTTCTTTGGGGCTTTGACAAGGTGGGTGGTTTCGGTCAAGTCACCTAGACTCCCAGTTAGCTCTAGATGCTCTTCTTTTAGAAGTGAAATGGGACCACTGGATAAAACGGTCAGGTCTTCCATTGGAGGTGGAGGTGGAGAGTAGGGCAATAGAGAAGGAGGGTAGGGGTCTACTGAATGCTGCTATATAATGGAAGAAAACAACAACAACGACAACATTCATACACACTGAAGGTAGAAACCATTCAAAGGTGGAAATATTCAAAGAAACGGCAGCACACGATGGCTGTTTCCCGAGTTTTTAATGTAACTTACACATTCCTGATATGCTTCTTCCAGAAGTTCTGATGTTGCTTTCCAATAGTTGGACTTGGATTCCAAGCACACATCTAAAGGAGTCTTTCCATCATTATCCAGAGAGCCCATAATTTCCATCCCTTCCTTTTGATTTAATAAATAGGCAACCACTTCTGGGCGGCCATTACTGGCTGCTAAGTGTAGTGGAGATGAACCCGAACTATTTCTACATCAGATACTGCTTCATGAATCATCACTGTCTCGAGATATTTGGCCAACTTACAGAATCCCAATTTTTGCAGATCCTTCTTCCACCAGAACTTTTACAACTTCAAGTTCTCCGTACCTATAAATTTAATAAAAACTTTAAGAGATCCCAAGTATTCTAATTTATTTGTACAGCGATTTGGTGTGAAGTTGCCTTGTTTGATTGTGCATGATTTATTTTACCAACCAGCATGCATAGTGCAGAGGAGCCCAGGTGTCAATATCTCTCTCATCAGCTGCCACTCCTCTTTTCAAGCACTCCCTCACTTCTTCGACGTCCCCTTCACAGCTGTGCTTGTGGAGAGGAAAGAGCTCTGTCCAGTCAGGAAGTCTGCACTCAATATACATGTCTTTTCACCTCTATGAATTAAAAATAGAATAATCCTTACCCGTCACTCTGAATTTGCACCAGCCATTTCCCACTGTTCTCCCTGATAGCATTATAGTTAGGCTCACCACGTCCAAAATGGGTGTTCACTGTTTGCATGTTGACCTGTCAAATAGAAAACTTTGGATACTACCTAACTGATACCCACTTAAGTGAGATACCTTTTTAAAGCACAGTCCGGAGCCAAAGAGTGGGTTCTTCACAATCATGTCCACTGGGTGGTGCTGTTGGAAAGAAGTAGCTACACTATGCCGGGCTGCACGTACAGATGTCTCTACTGGTGCTGGACTGAGCATCAGGGTGGTGTCTTCAGCTGCATTAAATGGAGTTGAACTCAACAAAGGTGGGCCATCTTCTATCATTGACTGATTCGGCGTTAAGAAATCTTCGGTTTGAGTTGAGAACAGAGGGTTAGGGACAAACATTTTCATCCTTGACTCAATAGGAGGTGCGAAAAGAGAATTGACAGCTCCTGGGAGTACATGTTGCTCTCTCATCCAGCTATAACAACAACTCACTCTTAATGTTACTCTGTGTGTTTTGAAGCATCTCAAAACTTACTGATCTAATCCTGACAACATTTCTCTAGTATAAGGATGGATGTTTATAGTGCCTCTGTACATCTTGTCCAAAACATAGCCTAAGTTATGAAACTTAGGATACTCTGGTAGGTCTGGGTACTGTGATATCACTGCTGAATCTAATATTTCATTATTAACCATACATGATGAATTATTAAATATTAAATTTGAGTGTTCTTCTTACCACTTTGTTTTACTGGAATAATATAACCCAGCATTACACCAAGTTTAACATGTTTCCCAGTAATGGGGTCTTTAGGTTGACCACCTCCATGGATTGAGAGGAAAATAGCCTTGTTCCCGTTTAGGGGTTTATAATTAGACAATTCTGCCTGTTCTATAAGATAAAAAAATAAAGTTTTAATTGCTATAGCTTTTTTTTTTTTTTATAGCTAGAAATGCCATTGATCATTCACAGCATCAACTAACCTGCTAATGTATCTGTCCAGTCCTTACTCTTCTTCAGTAATGTGGCCTCTGGCTCTTCCCCAGCAATGATAGGACCAGAAAATCCTCCCAGGTGATCTGCAAATGGGTTTGACCCCCAGTACCTGAGTAATACTTCATAGTCATTCACATTATAGTCAATGAGGGGATCGTAAGAGTGGCGCTCTTTTTCTCTCGTCCTGCGCAGGATTAGTGCAGAAACTCGAAGTGCTGTTTCTGACTCACTAAAGGGTATATTAAGAAATGCAGTTCACTAGCACCTATTGAAAATTTTACTCACATTGCAATAGATTCTTTTCTCACAGGCATCGTTTGTTATCGCGGTAGGCCCTCCTCTTTTTCTGCAAGCTGCGCCGCTGATGTGTGTGTAAACAGCAGCCACACCCACCCCAATGATCTCACACCAAATTTTCCATTTAGTGCACATTGTTTATACCGGATCTCGCTCGGTGTTGGTGTGCTCGGTGATGATGTCGGCTTCTAGGTTACTGAGCTGTGCCGGGAGGTGTACTGGGGTAGGGAGGAGAGTGAGTTACTATTTAATTAATCGTGGAAGTAGAAGTTACTGGTTTGACCTTTTTCCAGGTGCTGCCTGGGTGGAGCCGTTCGCTTTCCGATGCCCACACATTCACTCTGCCAGTAAGTTAGCCACAATATCTGAGCAACTCTGGAGCTATTCTATTATTATTATGGTAATACTGTACATAGTTGGATCATTAGGCATGTATTGACATATTATGCTGTATTAGTCCATCAGATAAGAAAAATTATTGTGACAGAGTGGACCAAAGCATGAAACTTGGTATGCAGGTTCGGTTTTAACAGTATCAGAAGGGGTGCCAAAAAATGTTGTTTAATTAAAACATTTTTTAAAGTGTGAAATTTTGATTAACAGTTAATTATGTAAAAGAACTCAATATAAATTGTTTATTATAATGTATTGTGGTTTAATACTTTAATGTTAATGATTAGGAGTCACCTGATATTACAGGCAGCTAGACTATTTAATAGAACTAGCTACCCTGATAGCTAGCCAGGTGTAGCAAGTTTCAGAGAATTTATTTCAGTAGAATAAAACCATAATATTTCGGCTTGTGGAGCCTTCTCTGAATGAGGGTGACTGAACAAGGAACTTTGTATAAACAGATGACAGAACATGAGATCATTGTGTGGTGGGGCACAGTTCCTGGGAATGTTAGTTGGTGTTGGACAATTTCTGTGACATGTGAGTTGTACTTGGGAGGTGTGAAGGTGTAGTCATAATTAACCCTCAGCGCGCATGCGCCCGGAGGGTTACAGTAGTCATCCTGTCTGTGTGTCATTCATTCATTCATTCAACAACGGATCTCGAAGATGACGGCCTTCCAGGCTCTGAAACGATGTAGAGATAGAGAAATTTGCAAAGTAAGTCCCTTTAATATGCTAGAATTTTTTGTTTCGACTTAGTTTTCAAGAAAAAGCTAGTCGATTGCAGCCGTTCGTCGTATCTTTGTGCTAGTGCGCTACCAGTAACGCCCCTTTACCGCACGTTATAATCACGTGAGCTTAAAATTGCAGCTAGAGAATGGCCGGTTGGCTTGTAGTATACTACTGCAGTTGCAATTGTCGCGCTTCACGCGTGTAAGGGGGCTCTAGACTAAGAGTCGAGTTATATACCGCGGAGCTTATCTATTTTAACCTAGAGGCGTTCCCTTCGCTCTGTTGTTTGCTTTTTCTTTGTATCGCCGTAAGTAGTAACTAAATGCTAAAGGTTTGAAATAATTTATAACAGACGTTCGCATCTACTGCTGATCTCTGGTGAACATACGCTGAGGGTTCGCACCTCCTGGTGCTTCATTTAATTAGTGGCCCCTCCAGAATGACTTCAATTATGACTACACCTTCACACCTCCCAAGTACAACTCACATGTCACAATTGCCACTAATTCAATTATGACTACACCTTCACACCTCCCAAGTACAACTCACATGTCACAGAAATTGTCCAACACCAACTAACATTCTCCTCAGGGGCTGTGCCCCACCACACAATGATCTCATGTTCTGTACCATCTGTTTATAGTCACCCTCATTCAGTTCAGTAACCACTAGAAGGCTCCACAAGCCGAAATATTATGGTTTTATTCTACTGAAATAAATTCTCTGAAACTTGCTACACCTGGCTAGCTATCAGGGTAGCTAGTTCTATTTAATAGTCTAGCTGCCTGTAATATCGCCGTTTTTTATTTTCGCTATAATAATTGTATTGGGCGCGCAAATAAAAAAAATTTCGCGGGTATCACCGATTATATTGACCAAAGTTTCTTGTAAGACATATTTTTGTAAAGGAATGTATATATGGATGGCACCCCTTCTAATATTGCTGTACATACTTTCAATGAACACTGTGCTAAGTTTCATGTTGGTCCACTCTGTCACAATATTGCATCAAAAGTACAATTTCCCACTGGACTATATGGGGAAGATGAAAATATACATGGTTTAATTTCACTTGACATGGTGCAAAAACCCACCTACACAGTACAGTTACACACATTTACTTATAAATTATCAACCTGTGATTAATAATTACTGGTCCAAAAATTTCTTCAATAGCCACTGGGTTGTCTTGATGGACCAGGCTATGAGATGTACTGATGTGATGTAATGTGTGTGTGTGTGTGTGTGTGTGTGTGCGTGCGTGTGTGTGTGTGTGTGTGTGTGTGTGTGTTGTAGGATGACATGTTTATGCTCCATAAACTTGATTCTGGGCCCAACATGACACCAGAGTTAACTCGCCAGCAGAGTCTGGACTATTACAGGCAGATGGTGCGGGTGAGGGAAATGGAAATGGCCGCCAAGGATATGTATGGAAACAAAGACATCAGAGGATTCCTGCATCTCTATGTGGGACAGGTAAGCTAGCACTTTAAGGGCAGGATGACGCAATTTTTCTGGGGTTTCTGTGCAGTTTTTTTGTCTTTTTTTTTTATTGAATAATTATAGTAATAATAATAATAATAATGATCAATCATATTTCCATTTTTTTTTGTTAGAATACTCTATTTAATAGGTATTAAATTTTCTTTACATGAAAATAATTTATTATTGAGATCTAAGTAGTTCTAAAACATAATGAAGCACCAAAGGTGCGAACCGTCAGCGCTATTAAATACTACCTAGCTATTACAATATAATCTCCTTCCAAAACAACAAGCAATCTGTTGGCTATTTTAACGAGGCATCAATATAGCTCGAGCAATGAAAATGGTACATTAAAATGCTGTCTTCATAAGAGAAGAAGCTAACTAGCCAGAAACACTCACCGATATGCATTTTCAACGCGAAACTTCACTTCTTTCAACTCCAACTTCCCTGAGCATAAAGCAAACTACACCGGTGGCTGCAAGAAATTATTTGCTCACGTGATTATGACGTGATGCTAGGGGAATTACCCATAAAAGCTGGTACCTACGCAGAGCTGAAAGCTTCACGTTTTCTCAACAATTAGCTCGAAATTAAAAAAAAAGTAGCACAATAAAAGTTCCTAAATTTTTATCCTGAGTAAGTTCATACCTAAATCAACTGTTAATTGTGAGTAATCTCCAAAATCAGAGCATGACAACAGACAGACAGGACGACTACTATAATTTTCTCTGCTCATGTGTGCTGAGGGTTAATGATTTATACCACTCTTGTGACTTGCATGTCTAACTGTTGCACTCTGTACTTGCTGGGAATCTTGATCTTCAGGAACAATGCTGGTTGTATGTTTGTTGTAGGAAGCATGTTCTACTGGTATTGAGGCAGCCATTACTCCTGAAGATGCCATTATCACAGCTTACCGCTGTCATGGATGGACACTTACTAGAGGGGCTTCCATGAAGGACATCCTGTCAGAATTAGCAGGTGAGGAACACATACTTTATCATATCATAGGGGTCATGTGTGTGTGTGTGTGTGTGTGTGTGTGTGTGTGTGTTTAGGTAGAAGTACTGGTGTTGCTAAGGGTAAAGGAGGGTCTATGCACATGTATGCTCCCAATTTCTATGGAGGAAATGGGATTGTTGGAGCTCAGGTGAGGAGCAGTGGGTGGATGGGTGTGTTCTATTTGCGCATGATCCATGAGTGTTTGAACAAAGTATTACAGTGTGACCTGAACTGGATTTGGCCCCTTTTTAACGTGCATAATCCACAATGTAGAAGTTTGTTGTTGTTTTTAATCTTAGAGTGATGGCTTGTGAATAGTGCTCTATTTTCTGTTAGTATAGCGCTTAGAGTTCATTTTTTTATGTGCAAAACCCATTGTTAAATTGTTGAGACCTAAGAATAAGATTTACTCATAATATGTAAAATATAAGAATTTTACTCAGGTGGATTTTCAATTAATGGGTTCTTTTCTTTTTTATTAATTTCTTTTTTATTTATTTTTAGGTCCCCCTTGGTGCTGGGATAGCATTTGCTATGAAGTATAACAACTCTGACAGGATTTGTCTCACGCTGTATGGAGATGGGGCAGCCAATCAGGGACAAGTGTTTGAAGCCTTCAATATGGCTGCCTTGTGGAAGCTGCCGTGTCTGTTCATCTGTGAGAACAACTTGTATGGAATGGGAACGTCACAGGACAGAGCTTCTGCCAGCTCAGACTTTTACAAGCGTGGAGACTACATTCCCGGCATACAGGTAAGCCGGAATAGAAGTACTGACTTATTTTGAGAAGTGGTAAAAAAGGCCTTTCTCGTACACCAAGTTGTTTTGCTTTTTTTTTTTTTTCTTCTTTTTTTAAGTAGAAAGGTGAATTCTGAATTATTTTTTGATTGAATTTCAGAATTCATGTTAGCTCCAAACATCAAAGCTAAGCTTTTTTGCATGCATAAAGAATAAGTCAGGATTCATTCAGGGGAGAGTAGTTTTCTTAAAGAGCTGATTGGCTAGATATCGTGGTTACCTTTCTTCAGCAGCCTCAGTTCACCTGACATCCAATAAGAAGTTTGCTGCCATAACTTTTCAGTTTGTATTAATGCCTTAAGAAACTACTGATTTGAGAGAGTGAAAGTACAGATTATTTGGATCTGGTGTCTATATTACAGACATACTTGTATTCACAGCTTGTGAGTGAATCAATCTTATGTCTTCAACCTTACTTTACCAGATTACAGTCCTGATATTTTGTTTCTTCATTTTTTTTAATACATAAATCACAATTATATGGAGATAGAATTTATTTTCAAAAGTATGATGTAATGTCACAAAAAAATTCAGTTTTTGCATAGTGCTGCATGCAGAATGCCCGCCCACTCATTACTGTTGTCATTCAACATGAAGTAAGTAATGGCTTTTTGTACATTTTGTTTACCTCTGTAAAAGGTTGAAGGTCAGAATGTGCTGGCTGTTCGAGAGGCTACCAAGTTTTGTGCCGACTATATTCGTGCTGGGAATGTAAGTTGCAGCTGAAATTGTATAGTGGCTTTTTGAAATTTGTTTGTTTGTATTATGTGTCTGTGTAGGGCCCTCTTGTGATGGAGCTCAACACATACAGATATTTCGGTCACAGCATGAGTGACCCTGGCAAGAGGTGAGTGGGTTTTAAAAAAGGCAATGCATCTCTTGGCATGTATATTTTTAACATTTAAATTGGCAGTTTATTTCAAGGAATGATGTGTTCTTCAGATATGCCACTTTTGTTCTAATTTTTTTTTTATTGACTGAATCTAAAGAGAAAATCATGCACACACTAGCCCACCCACTTATTTCACATTGTAGACTTGTCGTATCCTTCAAACGCTTGAAGTGACTAAAGTGTCTTAAACTTTTGTGACTTTGTTGTTTTTGTTGTTGGTGTCATTTGTTATTAGTTACCGTGACTCCAATGAGGTGAAAGAGCAGAGGTCCAAGCGTGACCCCATCAGTAGGCTGGTGGATTACGCCCTGGATGGAGACCTGGCTACTGCGGCAGAGTTCAAAGTAAGCTGTATTTATTTAATAATCAGTGAGCATGCGTGTATAAAGTAGTTTCTTCTGTGCCTGTCTGCCAGTTTAGTTTGTTTGGTTTTTTGTCTCAAACATGGCTGACCGTTAGTCTTGAATAAGAATAGCTTCTGCAAGTGTGAATTGTATTCCTTTTGCAGCACCAGAAACACAAGGTGTGAAGCTGAGGAATATACTACCGTGGTACTATCACTGGCTATAATGATACAAATGATAAGAATTAAATCAGTGTATGTACTTTTGTTATATCCATATGTATCAGTTTGTATGCATTTGCTTGTGTGTGTGTAGGAGTTGAGGAAAGAAGCAATGGCAGAAGTGGAGGAAGCTGTGAAATTTGCGCTTGAATCGTCTCAACTGCCTGAGAAAGAACTTTTTACAGATATTTATGTCAACCAGGGTGACCTCAGAGTCAAAGGTTCTGACTTATTTTGTGGCAGTACTTCTGTGTAGCATGTGGCCAGTGTGCCAGTCTCTCTGTTTTTCCATCATTATTTTGAGTTCAATGTATGGTTCATTGTCTGTCTATCTTATTCATTGTCCACTGTAGATGTCAGAATTAATTGGCGAGCGAGCGTAGCGAGCGAGACACTTACAGGGGTAACACAATCGAAAATCGGGGATGTTAGTTTATTTATTTATTTATTTATTTATTTGGCGAGCGAGCGTAGCGAGCGAGACACTTACAGGGGTAACACAATCGAAAATCGGGGATGTTTATTTATTTATTTATTTATTTGTATATATGTTTGGACGTACGTATGTCATTTTGTACTTTGACCCTCGCGTTTTTGTGTTAGTTAGGTGGTCGACCCCGTCCCAAATTGCACTAAACAGAATCCTCTGGTTTATCGATCAGTACCCGTATCACCCTAGAAATTGAATTGTTTACCGTTTTGAATTCTTTTGCGGGTGCAGTTCAAACTTGAAAACTTAAGGGACTTCCATTTCTATTCGAGTTAGTGGCGGTGGTAAGTCAATGCGCTCTTTGTCATGGTTATAAGCCGTGCGCAACAGTATTTACCTGAAAATACATTGTCCACTAGACTACTGCGAAGGTAAGTCTGTGTAGGTGCATGTCCAGTTGTGTCAAAGCATTGTGTGTTACAACCACTACTTAGCTAAAGAATATCACAAAGAAAACTTTTAAATAACGTGTATTGTTTTGTTATTGTTTTTTCCTTCAATTCAAGCAGTTGCAGAGAGTTGTTACTATGGCACTGAAATCCCTTTACCCTGTATGCTAAATTAAAAAACTGGACCTTATTTTCAGTAGCTTCAGTGTTAGAAGTCAATAAAAATAGTATAGTCTTTAGGCTCGCTCGCCATTTGTGCTCAAGCACATCACTAGTTTGTATATATGTATGGACGTACGTAAGGCATTTTTGTACTTTGACCCTCGCGTTTTTGTGTTAGTTCGGTTGCCGACCCCGTCCAAAATTGCACTAAACAGAATCCTCTGGTTTATCGATCAGTACCCGTATCACCCTAGAAATTGAATTGTTTACCTTTTTGAATTCTTTTGCGGGTGCAGTTAAAACTTGAAAACTTAAGGGACTTCCATTTCTATTCGAGTTAGTGGCGATGGTAAGTCAATGCGCTCTTTGTCATGGTTATAAGCCGTGCGCAACAGTATTTATTTGAAAATATATTGTCCACTAGACTACTGCGAAGGTAAGTCTGTGTAGGTGCATGTCCAGTTGTGTCAAAGCATTGTGTGTTACAACCACTACTTAGCTAAAGAATATCACAAAGAAAACTTTTAAATAACGTGTATTGTTTTGTTGTTGTTGTTTTTTCCTTCAATTCAAGCAGTTGCAGAGTGTTAGTTGTTACTATGGCACTGAAATCCCTTTACCCTGTATGCTAAATAAACAAACTGGACCTTATTTTCAGTAGCTTTAGTGTTAGAAGTCAAAATCATTCATATAAAAATATTATAGTCTTTAGGCTCGCTCGCCATTTGTGCTCAAGCACATCACTAGTATTACATTAAAAGCCAGTCTAACTGGTGATCTTTTACCAGAGGTGTACGTACTTGATATCTTATGAAGGGTAGGGGGGAGTGGAGAATAGCGGAAACCACACCCATTTCATTACTAAGTCAACAAAAAGTGCACCTTTACCGAATCACGTAGTGAATCCTGAGCTAGTGTTTTCCCAGTGTCTGAATGGCAGAGAAGCGCGTGTTGTCCATTCAGAGCCACGTTGTGCACGGCTACGTAGGAAATAACGCAGCTACATTCCCTTTACAGGTAACTACTTTCGAAAGTTATGATTTTCTTTTGAGGTCAATATAGCAGGTAGATTACTGTGTCGTACCTCGTTCCGCAGGTACTCGGCTATGAAGTAGATGCCATTAATTCCGTCCAGTTCTCCAATCACACAGGTTTGCTTGTTTGTTGTTCTGGTGTCTATTAAAATCTTTGAAGTATAAGTTGAAAAAGAGCTATTATGTGTGTGTTGGGAGGTACTGATGACTGAATATTGCTTGGTTGTTTAGCAACTAGTAGTGTACAATATGAAGTATGTACTAAGACTTGTGAAGGCACTTTGTGTGTGTATATTTTATATGCCAATCTTTATAATTGCACTTGAGTCTGGCTGTGTCACAATCTCGTCGCTTTACATTTTGACCACGCTTAATGAATTGAATTGGCTTCTCTGTGTTTAGGTTATAGTTGTTTCAAGGGCCAAGTATTGGACTCGGTAGATTTAGATGACATTATTAGTGGCTTGAGACAGAATGGTTTGCTGGTCAAATACTCTCACATTCTCACTGGTGAGTGGTGATAAGTGCTTGATGTGTGGTAGGACTTCACGTTTTGTTGGTGTTGTATTCTCAGGTTATGTTGGGTCCAAGTCTTTTCTGGAGCACTTGAAGAAACTGGTCACTGAACTCAAGGAGACGAACAAGAACATAAAATTCGGTGGGTAGTAGTGAAAAACTCGTTCCCATCTATGAAACTTCCTTCTTTGTTCTTGTAATTACTTGAGTCTGCCTTTATGACAACATTTAAAAGGAAATTTTTTTAAAAATATTCTTAGGACTTTTGTATTACTGATATTTATTTTCTAATTTCCTGCTTGGTGTGTATTGTGTGTTGTTTTGCAGTGTGCGACCCTGTGCTGGGTGATAATGGGGAACTGGTGAGTGATATCATGAACTACAATAGCTGGTGCACTAAGTGAGATCAGTTCATACCAAATTAATGGTACTATTGTCACTGTGTTAAGTAAACTGCAGAGGCCATGACAGTATCAATGCCGGTAGTTATAGACTGCAAATTCAATCTTGCAATGGACTTTTAACTTATTGTCTTATAGTGCTCATTGCTACACTTGCTTTGGACTTGGGGCCGGTACAGTACATGTTTTTTTATGTTGTTGTTGTTTTATACTAGTACCAAAAAAAAAAAAAAAAAAAAAAAAAAAACCCATAAAAAAACATGTATTTATTCAGATTTTTTTTTTTTTTGCTGTGTTTTTTTTTATACTTAGTTCCTTCAAATAGAGCATTAAATGTTAACTTTTATATGTGATCTATTCGGTATAGAAAATTGTCTGGAGGTATAGACTACTAGACTAGCGGGCACATTTTGTTAAGAGGAAGACATGGTGATTAGAGTTAAAGTGACAAATTCAGTAGTTGCATAGTGTGTGTGTGTGTGTAACTCAGGATTACAATGCGAATATCATTACCTCTTTTTTTAAGATATTTCATATACAAAATACTACCATCTCAACCAATATGTTGTTGTGGTTGTTGTTGTGTAATGTTAACAGTATGTGCCAAAGGAGTTGGTAGAAGTATATAAGGATGACCTAGTGCCTCTGGCAGATGTTCTCACTCCCAATGACTTTGAAGCTAGGTAAGGTGTGGTCATTATCACTGATGCTGACATTACCACTGATACTTCATTATTGTTGTGTATTATGTGTTGTTGGAGTTTGGCTTACTGTACTCTGCACATTTTGTAGGTGAATTTGGCAATCATTGAATAGCTGCACCTACTGTCACACCCATTAATTTTTTATTATGGGTTATATATACGTATTGTATATGTATTTTCAAGTGTGTGTGTGTGTGTTCTAGTGAGCACATGAGCTGTTAATTGTAGTTCACTCTACTTTCTAGTGCTAAAGCACTTAGGTCCAGTGCTCACAAACAGCTCAAATTTTAGTTGCATTGCAATTTTTTTTTAAAACATTTAAAGGATAATTCCAATGTGTTGGCCTGCCAAACATTTGCCAGTAACACACAATTCCTAAATGTAAGTTCACCTCTGTCTCTCCATGCCTGAAATAATAAAACTAATCTGATAGATCAACCTCTGTGGTATAGGAACTAGCTTGGTTGTACCATAGTACGTTCAAACCGTCCAATCAGAATGCTCAATTCACAGTGAATATATTTCATACCCACCTCCTAGGAGGTGAACAAGTGAATCATCCAATCAAAAATTAGTTGCACCACTCCATGTTCAGTCTGTACAGGATTTGCACTATCCTTGAGCCTTAGGCCCTCAGTTGTGTACCGACCTCCATGTCGTGGTGTAACTCATACATGTTGCTTGATTGAAGTTCACCCTAGTTTATGTTTGTTGTTTGGCTTCTAGTTTATTGACAGGAGTGGAGATCAAGACAGAGACAGATGCACTGAAGGTTTGTGTGTGTGTGCTAGGATTCAAATTCTCTCGGAATGTATGCTTACACGAGGGAACTTCTGATTTCACCTTGTCAGTCAGGCAACTTGTTGCCATTGAACTTCAAATGTAATAGTAGTAGTAGTATGTGTGTGTGACCGTCTACAAGAAAAATGGGCACAATGCAGGCCCCTTCAAAAAAAATTTTTTTACACACCTTCATCAATGTCCAGATATCGAGCTCTCCAAGTTTTCAACCGTTGCCAACGTATGCAACCTGATCGTTTCAATCCAAATTGATAACCTTTAAACGTGTCACACTATGCTTGATTTTCCTGTGCACGGTCACACACACATCTATATGTTGTAGCACTCGACCACTGTATTTGTGATGTTGAATAGAATAAAGTATTATATTATAATGTTTGTCGTTACACTTTTGGTCTCTATATTATACCTTAACTTAATACTAAATACAGCAATCTATCACCTTATTATAGGTGATACATTTAATATTCCTGTTCGGTGTGTGGCCTATTGTCATTACAGGCCATTGACATCCTGTTGTCCAAGGGAGCCCAGACTGTGATCATTACCAGTGTAGAGACAAACAATGCTCCTGGGCAACTTGTTCTTCTAGCCAAGAGCCAGGCTGGTAGGTCAACACAGTCCTGTTGTGTGTAGCCTTATGGAGAGCAAGCTCATGAATAGCATTTGAATGTTCTATACAAGTCTTTTGCAAAGGTTGTCTCTTTACACAGATGGTTTTAAGTTTTGTTGGTAGAAGAGTGTGATTACTAGCATTCTGGTTCCTATTTATGATTAGGTGACATGGCAAGAGTTGAGGTGCCCAAAATACCAGCGAGATTTACTGGTACTGGAGATCTGTTCACAGCATTACTGTTGGCATGGAGACAGGAAGGACTTCAGGTATGATGTTTGGGTTCAGTTATCAAGTTTGTTGCGATTTGTGTGATGGGTGTGGTCTCACTGGTGTATGTAGGCGGGGTGTGAGAAGGCACTGGCCACCATGCATGCTGTCCTAAAGAGGACACGAAACCATGCCACACGTAAGTCTAAACATGTCTCTGATGTAGATGCACCAAGATCTTGTACAGTCATTTTGTCTGTCAGTCTGTCATCTACAAGTTTGTCAGTTAGTCTGTCATCAGTCAATAAAATTGTCCAGCAGTGTCTACCAGTGTAATAGAACAGAAAAGATGAAGAAATTTCCTTAAATCTTACCAGTACTTGTTTATAGCAATTCTACTCGTGTAGTCGATAGAAAGAGGGAAAATTATTGCTTACTGCAGCATAGCATTGGAAATGGCAGTGCACATAGCTACATACTATACTGTAATTTAGTTATGCTCATCTTGTAAATTTACCAGAACATACCAAACCTGGAGATGAACTTTCTCCCGAGCACATTGAACTGAAATTGGTCCAGAGCAAAGAAGACATAGAGAACCCTCCTTCTCTCCACTTCATAACTGGAGGTGTGCAATAAACTTATGGGTATAGAATGTCGTTATGTCATACGTGGGTTTGTGTCTAAAACTCCTTACTTTTACACATAATTCCGTTGGTTCAGGATTTTCTAGTTTTATAGAAATCCACAACCCTTACCTATAGAATATGGTCTTATTCTTATAGAAATGTAGTTCATTTTTATGCTATTATTCTAAAATATGTGCCATTACCATTATGAGATGTTCTATGTATTATTATAAACTTGACATGTGCATGAACAACGTAAATGTGTATGGTGGTATATGTGTGTGTGCATGTGTAGAGTGTTCATCTAGCAACAGTGCCAATCTATCAGAAGACTTCCTAGAACTGAGCAAGCTACAGAGCCAGGAAGACTTGACCAACTCCTCTCCTGCCCAGTTCATCTCCAATGATATAAGCAATGTATCTCTACCCAGCTAGACAACAAAGATTGGATATTGCCAGCTAATCAGAGTGCATTTCCTCAATGCAAAGTATTTATTTATTTATATTCATGTGGAATTTAAAAAACGTGTTGTTGTTTTTTATTTTACTTTATTGTATGACTTCCGTGCTCCTGCAATGCCAAGTTGTGCTGCACTCTAAAACTGAATGTGTACACATACACTTGGGAGAAAAAGAGGAGTAAAGGTTCTTTGTGACTGAAACTTGTGATTCTGGTGTAGAGGGTTACCTTGACCGTGTGAAAACTGGTGTTTGGTTGGCAGGAATCTTTATAAGGGTTCGGTGTTTTCAAGAGCTGCAAAAGAAACAATGCCATGCAAGAACCACAACAATGACCACCTCTACTCCTATAGCAACTCACAGTTTGTGAATGTCACACAAGCCAGGTGAGACCAGTCATCTACATACCTGTGAGGGGGAGGATTGATGTATTAAGAGAAACTTCATCTTATGATCCACTTACTGGTCAAAACTGGCTTGTTGGCTCCACTCAATCAGTTTCTCCACTTCATCCTCTGACACTTGGTCATTTTCTTCCAACTCTTCTTTCTTGCTGCTTCCTGTTGGGTCTGCTACAGTTTTAACTTCAGCAGACATACTTTTTTCTTTTTCTTCTTTTTCCTTTCCTGCTTTATACCTGACCATGTAACCCAACATGAATTTTTGTGCCTGCTAAATATGATATCTGCTTACATTTTCATCATCCATGCTATTTTTTGTTCTTTCCTTTTCTTGTCCAAGTCCTTTTGTCTAACAACCTGAACAGACAGCATAGTGCAATATTTTATCGCTTCGCAGCATGGACATATTTTGGGCTATTTAATACCATATCCTAGTCATTTTCTTTACAAATTCTATTAAATACCATAGTAGTGGAAAACTGAAATAATGATCAGGTGGTCAAAGCGATCTCGCCCCACTTTGTTCATTAGGCAAATTTCGATATTGAGGCAAAATTCCTGGGTAACGCTAGTTCGCTACAAAAGTTTGAGTAATGGCTAATGGAAGAATCGGAGTAGAACTTGCAACTTTACACCAAGGCTATAATTTCTTAACTTTGGCTATAGCGTGGAAAAACTGAGAATGTTGTAAGAGAAACGTGGGTGGATGCTGGTAACTTAGGGTAACCACCAATCCAACCCAAAAATTAGAATTGTAATAGCACTGAAGTCTGAGGTATTTGGGATTAATAGCATGAGTGGTGTGAACTTTTTGTTTAACGAGGTGAAGCAGAGTAAAACTTCTTATCGCATCATGGGTGTTAATCCGAATAGCTGATATTGCATTATTGTTGTTGTTGTTGTTGTCTTGACTGTTACAAATACCTTAGAATAGTGGAATTGTTTAGACTGCTGTGCAGTCTGAATTGTTACGGGATCTTGACTGGCTGGTAGTTGGAAATTCTGTATATAATAAAATTATTGATGAAGAAATTAATATAAAACTTAAATTGTACTTACACTTTCAGTCACCAATCTCCAACCATTATTTTCTATCCTTTTATACCAATCATCTTTATCTATTATAACAAACATGCAGTGAAAGTTTAGTTTCTAGTAGTATTTTAAATGGGAGGTGGGCCTACCTTGGGGGAGGGGCTTTTTGGAGGGCTTGTTGTGTGTGTCCAGTGTCCAGACTGCAGGATGAGCGGCATAGTCTCGCGGGCTCATGGCACACATGTCGATCACTGGTCGATTGGTTCCTATCTTGTAGTACACATTGGGAGGGAAATACTCCTGTCAGACAGACAAAATACAACTCGTTGTGTTATTACTATTTTTGAATGAGTCAGCTTTGATAGTACCATTAGCACTCACCCCTCCAAGTCTGAATCGTATGACTGTACCACTTGCCTTGTCCACCAGTTTAGCCTAGTAGGTACACACAATTAAAGTAAATTATTGTACCTAAAGTCTGCATTCTCGCCTCATTGGGATTGACAATCTTCAAAGTCTCGTAAGGATTCAAATACTGTACATCACTGATGAGGTCTCGAAAATATCTGTATTGCTTCTTCATCTAAAGAGTTTATAAAGTATGAGTGTCTGCAAGTAGAAGAATGCCCTGATGTACCCTGTAGCTCATCCATGCCCTCCAGATAGTAGCACCTGCTTTTAATTGTGTTGCATGATGACCCTCATCAGAGCGTCTAAAAAAAAAACCAACAGCATGTGAGGTTACAATTGTCAAAATTGAGAAAGCAGTTTAAATAGACCTGATGGCATTTTCCTCACACTTCTGCACATCTTGGCTGATTCCCTCCTTTTCCCCATCATTGTCCTCAATCATTATCTCTTCTTCCTGAGTTTTACTCTGCACAATGTTTTGAGTGCTGTGAGTCAAATTAGCTAGATTGATTGGAAATTTTAAGATCATGTGTGTGACCACCACTTACTGCCATCTCTTGAGGATGAGGGGCTTATGCCAGCAACTCTGGTATCTCTACTACAACCGCATCGACCGTAACCGCCCAGCATCACTTGAAATAATTGTAAACAACCGAGACCCTTTACCTATTCTCAGTAGGCATTTATATAAGCACCCGCGGTTTACCTGGGAATTTCAGTCCCATTTAAGAAGTGGTCCCGGTTTGCTGTGGTCCTATAAAAAAAAATCACTGTGTTGTATTATAACGAGTGTGGTGATGTCCACTGTGCGAAGTCGGGTGAAGTACTCTAAACTTGACAGCGATGACGTAGATCTGGAAGATGACGGCAAAGCTGGAGCCACATCAAAATCTGTGAGGAGAGTGAGAAAGAAGAGGCCCCCAGGTCGGTGGGCGGTACCCTTGCCCAAGGAAGAAGAGTACGACGATGAGCAGTTTGATGACCAAGTTCCTATAGACCTTCCCAAGAAGTCCATTATAGTTGCAGTGGTACTGTTTGTCCTGGGGGGCATTATGCTGACATTCGGCTCTCTGATGCTGGCTGGAGTGATTGGACAAGGCCAAGGGAACTTCAGAGCATCTCCCCTGATGGTCCTGGGAGCCATTATTTTCATCCCTGGAGCTTACAATGTCAGGACTGCCTACTATGCCTGGAGGGGCTACGCTGGGTATTCCTACGCCGACATAGCTGGGTTTGGTGAAGGCCATTGATCTCCAGTGACTTCACTCGACACCTAGTTCCAATTAGTATCACCAATGCAATGAATAGCTATTGTGAATACAATGCAACGCATGTTGACGACATACAGGCCCACTATTTATACCCATTCAATTGAACCATTCATCTTGCTTTTGAATAACTGTATCACATTTACAATGCTTTTATCTATTAATTCTTGGTAATGAATATTGTGAACTGTGGCACCATAATGTGTTGCTTTATAATGTTGCCTCGCAACAGTTACTTAAAAGTGACACTATCAGTGAAATTGTGCATAAAGACTGAGGAGAAAATATAGTTCAGAGATAAGAAAGGAAAGTTGCTGTTACAAAAAAAAGAGAAAGAAAAAAGCTACTATATGAAGAGTTGAGACCTTTAGCATGACTTGCGTTCATCAGCTCCGGATCGGTTCCATATAATCCACCTCTGTTCCAAAGCTGCTTTCAGAGACAGTGCAATCTTCTGTTTCTTCATACTATCCACACATACACAAGAAGAGGGAAAGGAAGTTTTACAACAGCACACTCCACATATCTCATGTATGCTCACTTCGGACAAAAATTACTTTGTAGTAAAATATAACAACAAACAAACTGACTTCCATGGACTTCTTAGCTTACAAGTTTGCAACAATTCAACATCAACCACTGAACATGGTTTGCCAAGAGTACATAAAAATACACTGAGCAGGTATAAAGTGTGATAAGTTCTTAACTAGCTATTACAGAGCTCTAAATTGCTTTCTAGCTCCTTGTGTAAACATAACTGCAACCACACATTTTTAGCAAGTAACTGTTGTTTCCAACAAGCAAAATGAACAAGCTTTAGTTGGTAGTTAGGACTGGCTGTTTGTTCAACTACAAAAGGAACAGTGGATGTAGTTAGTAGAGCAGCAGAAATGTCAATAGAGAACAGCTTACCTTACTGTGAGGCCCAACCTGTGACTTGCTCTTTGTCTCTGACTTGGAATTTTCACTACAGTAAAAGTGTTAAACATATGTGATAACAAAAACAAACTAACAAAACACTATACTAACCTGTGAAAGTCTTCTTCATAAGAATAATCAACTTTGTTGTTAGATCCTCCCCTAAATAATAAATCAAACTATTATTGCTCAGAATTAACAAAAACAAAACAAAACAAACAAAAACATACATTATTAGATAATAAAGCATCAGTGCTGTGTTCTCAAAGTGCTTAAAGTGCATCGATACTTCACTAATCCCCACTCAAACTAATAAAACCATTCTTCATAACAAAAAGAACTGCTGGGCATAGCCACATCAGAAAACACAACTTTAAGATTAAAACACTCGGCTTAACGCAGCATCACAGTCAAAATGAAAAAGGGCGCTTGTAAATATTTTGTAGTCATGCAATAATAGTGGTTGAAAATGGACATTACCTACATACCCATAGCAAATACTCACAATCGATCGACTCATTTCATACCAGTGAACTGAAACAAAAAAATCTAGCTAATGAAAAGCATAGAGTACTACAGTTGACTGTCTCTATCATGGGCCTCATCACCAAAGTCATCCCAATAGCTCTCACTAACTCGACAAGTTGAGGGGCAAAAGTGTTTATTCATTATTTAACAATACAAACACCATTAGAAGAGCCTTGAGGGAATTTTTGTCTCACAAGTACACACCTGGAGTTGAAGAAGTCATCCGTATTCTCTTCATTGTTGGAGAGGTCCTCTGAGACGGAGCTATCTTCTTTAGCCTTGGCATCAGTGGAGTTGACATGATGCAGACTGCCTTGCCAAGATCCTGCCTTACTACTATTGGCCTCTCCATTACTTACTATTCCTAGCCAAATCAAACACAACACAACATCACATGCACGGAAAAAACAAGAACAAAAAACAAAACAAAACAAAACAACCCCTCTATGCTCACTAATGGAGTAGGAGTATTGAGCTATACCATTAGGTGTAATGTGGTCCACTTTTTAGTCCAATAAGCATGTATACAGACACATTCCAAAGGCTCATGCAAAGTGAAAACTAACACATGCAGAATGAACCAGCGGCAAACATTGCACACCAAGTCTTACACAATCCCACCAGTTCAGTGAAACTTGATCAATGAATTCTCTCAAGGAGAAAATTGTTCCATTCCAAACCCAATAATTTCATTCCTCACCATTAGTGCTAGGCTTGATGACTTGGGGTGTTAGAGAGATGGTCCTGCTCTTAGGAGGTCCACTGCCTCCCACACCCCCTCCACTATCACGACTGTTGCCTATGACATCCACACTTTTAGAATTTTCCCCGACAGTAGGTCCATTATTACTACTATCAGCCTTCATATAATCCGTTATCACACTGCTATCGTCAACTTTCTGAGAGCCACTTTGAACCGCTTTACCTCCTCTTTCTCTTTTAGGACTTAGTAAAGCATCCAACAACGAATTAGCAGGATGGGAAAGGTCATTTTGCGACTTTGGTGAGAAGCTGTCGGAGTTTTCACTGTGAGAAATAGCCGCAGCGGCTGTGGTGGTACCTGTGGTAGTAGAACTAATAGTAGTAGTAGTCGTGTTGCTGAAATGAGTGCTGAAAGGTTGCCGGTTGCTATCTGGAGTTGCACAGGAAGAAGGAATTGCAGTAACTGTGTCTAGTTGTGAAAGTGTTGCTGGGGCAAAGGTTGTCTCACAGGCGATGAGGGAAGTGGCAGTGGTAGGGACAGTCGCAGTGCTTAGGGAAGCGATTGAAACAGGGGGCGTGGTGCTGTTGACGCCTGAGTCTAGAGCACCTGCAGAGCTTGCCGTGGTAGGCCTGTGCAGGAGCTGGGAGATTAGGGGACCATCTGCAGAGGACAGGTTTAGGCCAAGATCACTTGCCAGCTTGTCTCGACCCGGGTATGTTTCTAACTGTAAACAAGAAAGAGACAACAGTCTTCCCAGCACATAAATAATTTTGCTCATATTTTCCTATTTCCTTAAAATGTCACTTACATTTGAAAAAAAAAAAAAGCACCGCTTTTATATATATATGTATATAAGTTGAAATCTTTTATCTAATCAACTCACTGCATTAGTTTCTGGATCAAATACAGAACAAGTGTAATCCAATTCAAAATAACTGAGAAATTCTCGTACAAGAGCAGTTGCTAGCTTGCCTGTGGAATGAAAAGATAATTATTACTCATTGCCACTACTGTCAGAAAGGTCCTAGCTTCTTTACAAAATATAATATACACACACTAGAGTACAACATGTGGATCAATAGCTAATTGGTACCTTTTGAAAACAATTATACAATTCTTCTTATTAAATTAATGTAATGCTACTACAAATTGTTTTTCTCAGTTACACTCTTGGACAAAACCACAAGTGCTTCCTACAACAACTACATATCCCTGAACTAAAACAAACCATTAAAAAACAATACCTTAAACAAATGATGCATTCAAAGTTCACTTACCATCTTTGGTTTTTAAGTACTGCTGGAATCTGTTGCTGACTAAAGGATGAGGCTTCAACTGTTGAACAAGTAAATGAAGGGTATTCATGGGAAAGTCTACATTTAACTTACTTCCTGTGATTCCTGTTCTTCCAATGCTAGAAAAACACTTGCCCTAAGCTGCGCCTTCATGAAAATACAAAACTACTTATACTACTTATTAAAAACTTAAATTGCAACTTCAGCGTAGGGCACGCACTTACTCTAATTTTCCCCAGCACTCCCCTGGTTTCCAAAGTGTGAGCGACGAGATCTCTGAGCTCAACCTCCTCTTCCGCCGCCATTTATCACAGCTTACACCAGACTATTTTTCTGGTAACTTAAAAGTCGGCTTCTCCTTACTAACGGCTGCGAATCATGTCAAGGCTATATAGTCAGGTGGTAATCACGTGGCCAAATTGCAATCGGGATTTTCCTGATTACTACTACTCCACCCCTTCCCCTCCGGTTAAGTTTGGTTGGGGGTCATCGCATAAATTCGGTTGTGAAGGATTCGTGATGTCCTTTCTTCGATAAATAAATTTGTTTTGTCCGGACTATTTGTGGTTCTTTGTCTTTGAGGGGGTGAAGCCTGCCGAAGACGGAGTCGGCCGGGGTCCGTGGTAGTACATCCCATTCTCCTTCGCCATGGCTCAGGGCCAGTTGCCATTATATTATAAGAACTCGAAACCCATTGGACCTGGTGTGCCTAAAAAGAGATGGAAGGAATATTACCTTCTAGTAGTGACCCTGTTCGGATTCCTCATGCTGTATGCGGGTGTGCTGTGGTATGTTCCTAGCGTGGAAGAAGGAGATCATTTGGCGAATGTTTACAGCAGATTTGCTGGTCCACCTACAGATATAACTGATACACCATCAGAACTTCCTCTGCCAGGTTCACTAAACTCCACTCCAAGTCCTAGGCCATCACTGTGGGTGAAAGCAAACGAGAACAAGGATGGGCCAGTACATAGTGGACCTGTAGTATCTGAAGAATTTGAAGAACTTATATCAGACTCTACTGTTGTTAAGAAATTGACAGATTCAAATAATCCACCAGTGTTATCTGTTTCTAAAACCAGTGTTGCTGTTGATGAAGACGTAGAAAGAAAAAGACAAAAAGTTGTCGAAGTAAGTTGAATGAGAAATTGATGAAAGATAGTTTGAAAAAATGTTTTAATAAAACAACTTTAGCTAGTGGTTGTGGGTTTGTATTTGGTACTAGGCCAAGACCTTGTCCAACACATTTGAATATATTGGTTTGTTGAATCTGACAGAGTGAAACAGTTCTGAAACATTGTCACGATGCCGCTCACTAACAGGCTAATGTCAGTCAGGTGGTTGTAAGCCATTAACTGCAGTGAGTAATATGCTTGTGTGATGAAGTTTGCATTCTCAGATTAAGATTGTATTTTTTTTTTGTATCTACTAAGTTCAGTTGTTGTTGTATCTTATTTCTTTTCCTACTATGTAATTGTGTGGGTGCATACAGTCATTAGTTGTGTCATACTTCCTCCTTCCACGCCCTTTCCTCCCCAGCACACAAGTTGGTTGGTTTATCATTTCCATCATTAGAAAGACAGACATCCTTAATGGCTGCAAGTAACCTTAGCAATGAAATAGATAATTAAAAATCCAATTTTGCAGACTTCTTCACCACAATATTTCCTAAAGTAGTTTTTATGATTACTAGTAGTGGTGTGTAAAGAATAGTGCAGTTTAGCTGCAACAATGTGACCATCTGATGCTGGGATATAATCTGTTTTGTGTTGAATTTTCTGTTGTGGTCTCTGTATTCCCAAGTCCATTCCATATGAGTATGAGGTTAATTAATGAACTCTGCTGCAGCATTTCACTTATTGTAAAGTATTGCTTCCCAAAGTAATTTATAGTGATCTTGGTCACAGTAATTTCTGTAGTACAGTGTGTGCTTTAGTCATGGTGGCAGTTATACACACATTTCCAGAAGTTCATTTCATTGCATTATAGTAGTACAGGCACTGGTGTCACATTACATTACGTCTTTTAAATTGTATTTTGAATGGTAATCCTCTTTCCTCTTGCACCCTGCACCCTTTTTTTGGTGGAATTGATCTTGTCGGTGTGATGGTATAGTTTATGGAATGGTCATCTTTCATTTCACAAGCTATCTGATACCTATCAAGCAGTAGACATTACATCATTATGTTCTTGCTCAAAGTTGTGGTATATTCAATTTTATCTTTTATTTCACAATCCCTCCCATTTCTCTGGTTTGCTGTTTACAGGAGGGGTTCATTTAGGGGAGGGGCCCCTTTGAAGTCACTTCACCCCCCCCCCCCCCCCCCCCCCTTGAAATGTTCTTAAAAATTTTGTAAGCAAAAAGCTAAGTTAAAAAGTGAATATTAAAGGTGATTGCAAATGCTTAAATCATAAGTTTATTGCTGCTCTAATTATTTTCTTAGTAATTGAAGCCCGTCTCCTCTTCTATCTTAATTATGTATGAAAGTTGTGACCCCCTTGAGATAGTGCAAACACAATTTCGTCCCCTTTTAACATCATCATCATCATCATCATCATCATCACCACAACTGCCAGTATCTTCGTCATCGTCGTCATCATCATCATTATCTCATGTGGGTTGTGTTCATGTTGTGTTCCTATCAGATGGCACGCCATGCGTGGAATGGTTACGTCCAGTACGCTTGGGGGGAAAATGAACTGAAGCCTGTCTCCAAGAGAGGTCACTCTGCGTCAATCTTTGGTAGGAACACTCGAATGGGTGCCACCATTGTGGACAGTTTGGATACTCTCTATCTGATGGGACTGAAGGAGGAGTTTGAGCAGGCCAAGGAGTGGGTGCGGACTTCTCTGGATCTAAACCAGGTTAGTGTCAAACTGTTGGGTCCAACTTGTTGCACTGTGTATATGTAGTCAGGGTGTGTCCTCATTAGTGTGAAGATTAGTAGGGGTGCACCTTATTGTGTTTTATGAGTTGTAAGTACATTGAGCTTGGGAAGGTTGCTGCAATTTTCAATGGATTTAAAGATGACTGAGATATGTAGTACAACTGAACATTAGTGGTGTGCGTGGGCACGAACTGGGAATGAACCAGCCTAGCCTAGCTCTAACAAGCCACAAGTAGTAAGCAGGGTAGTGAGAAAAGTAAACAGAAGGTTGGACGTTGAGTGTCTCATGCAGTATATCATGCAGTATGTCATGCAGTATAGGGTCTGTATGCAGCGACTATGAAGTCAGTCTCTACTGATCATTGCCAGTCACTTATTGCAACAAGCTATTGATCAAAATCAAGCAAGCTAAACAAACAAACAAACAAACAACAGGAATACAATCAGACAGCAACAACAACAAAATAACAGGAGCAACAGTAACATATTTGTACTACTCGTGGGTCTTGCTCTGTCTGAAAACAATCCATTTTTTTATCATGAAAAAATAGTATCTATACTGTCGTTTCTCTAAAATTGTAGGACTTCAGTGCTAATCACTATTTGTGCGACTCATGCCACATTTTTTTTTTCCATTTTTTGTGTTGATTGATGTCTTGGCACCGTTCTTATAGGTAAGGTGATATTATTGTAACCAAAAGAGTTGGCATCTCCCTGAGGTTTAGTTCTTACATTGAAATGCAACTTTTTCACCAAAGGTTATCCACTGTTCTAACTTATTCTTATGAAAATAAACTTGTACCTGATTTTTCATGAAGCAATCGTGTGAATTTATGAGCCAGTTGTCTATTGTTAACGCCAAACAATCACTTCCAAAACTTCGTAGTAACAATTGAATGGGATAAGAGCAGAAGTAATAGTCAGGAAGCAATAGATAGGAAGCAATAGATATTCATTCATTGCACAGGAAACATTATGGATTAAAAACATTGGTTGTGGGAGGTTGGGTTGTGGCATTATATGACAGGTAATTAAAATAGTATCTATTTGTGGACAAGTACCGCATGCACGATCTTGATCAAATTATACGGAACTATGCAAAGTGAAAAAAATTCCCTGTTGCACCAGTTCCAACAGGCATTCAGTGTGTTGGTATCCGAGCACTGCCTTTATTTTTAGCAGAATGAAATAGAGAGCATTGCAACACATCATGTTTTAGTGGTGATAATGGTGTTTGTATACCTACTTATTTATGATTGGTACTGACAGTGGGTTAGCTAGAATGTATAGCACCTACAGGACAATTGAGAGTGTCGTGATTCAGCATGGTGCTGCACTTTGTAGACAAGGCGTGATAATAGATATGGCATATTTACTAGTAATCGTAATGCAACAGTTTTGAAATAGTGTGCCTTTACAAGTTCGTCTATGTTTCTAATAAGACTGAGTTCGGGAAATATCTAAATAGATCGCTCTAGTTCAGCTCGCACTCTGCAACAGCAAGTAGTTGCTGCCACCAGCAAGTAGTTGCTGCCACCAGAATCCAGGGGTTTTCTCTCAAACTCTTAGCGAACTGTAACCCACCCAATGGTTGAGTCTTTAGAGTTTGATTAAAATAATTTAATATATGAGAGATAGCACACATGACAAATCGAATGCACAACCAAGACTGAACAGGGCACACAACTACATGATGCAACCTCCTGTTGTGCTGTTGGGCTGTCCTCAATGTCTCCAGCGCCTTGTGGTCCGTCACCACCACGAACCGAGTGAGATAGAGGTAATAAGCAAAATGCTCCACTGCCTCCACCAACGCCACGCCCTCCAGCTCCTGAGCACTGTATCTCGTCTGAGCTCCTCACAGCTGTTTGGAGAAGAACGCCACTGGTAACAGCTCCTCCCCTCTAGACGCCGACAGCACCGCTCCGACACCTGAAGCACTGGCATCACACTCCAAAACAAACTTGTCTGACACACATGGCACACATAGTGAAACTCACACCGGCCAACTCACACTTAAGGCCCTCAAAGGCTTCCGTCATCTGGCTCGTCCACTCCACCACCCGAGCCGTATTCCTAGACGTCGAAGGAGTGAGTACAGAGGACCAGCGATGGAAATCCTTGATGAATCGCCGGTAGTACCCTACCATCCCCAAGAAGGCCCTCAGTTGTTTCCTCGACTTAGGCCTGGGGTGCACCCTGATGGCTCTCACCCTGGCCTCTGGTACATTAATCACACCGTCACCGACAATGTGACCCAAAAACTCCAGTTTCACTCTTCCAAAAACACACTTGCTCCTCCTACACGTTAGACCCTCCGTCTCCAATACCTCAAATAACCTCCTCAGATGACCCAAATGCTCCCCCCAACTACCTGACACCACCAAGATGTCGTCAATGTAAACCCGGGAAAAGTCCATGCAGTCCACCAAGACACTGTCCATCAGTCTCTGGAAGACCGATGGGGCATTCGTCAACCCAAAAGGCATCCTGACAAATCGGAACTTCCCAAAGGGACGAAGCATGTCTTGTCCCTATCTTCCTCTGCGACTTCGACCTGGTGAAATCCTTTCGATAGATCCACCTCATTCATCTGTTTAAACATTTCCCTCATCTCGTTCAGACGGGCTTCCTCCTCAGCCTTCCTCCTCTGCTCCTCTTCAACCCTCCTAGCTTCCTCCCTATTATTCCTATCCGCATCCCTCTCAACCATTATCCTCAATAACTCAATCACACCAACTGCTTCGCCCCCTGTTCTGACATATTCTCTGCCTCCACAAAAACTTCCTCCTCGCTCCTTGCCTCCTGCCCCTCTAACGTTTCCTCACTATCACCACTATATTCCTCCCTTAGCAAAGCCGCCCCACTCGGGTGACTTACAGCTGGCTCTCCTCTGGTGAAATAGGGTGACGACTTCTGGTCTAGAACTAGCTTCCTCGATGGTCTAAAGTTCGAGTCCCGCGATGCTACAGCTGCTGGTTTCTTGCCGGCCCTCCTTCTCACTGCCTCCTCCCGTCTGGTTTCCGGCATGGGCGGGGAATGTCTTCGCTGTCCAACAGAGACCATATGAGAGAAAAAAAACAAAAAAAAACACGGATAACCACGGAAGAAAAAAAATTAAAGTTCACAATGTGCCACCGCACAATACAGTTCAACTTGGTTCCAAGCAGTTAGACTGCCCTAATCGGTAGGTGTGGTCGTAGGACGTAGGTAGGGATCTCCGATGATGCTGCCGCTTTCAGGATGATCCCAACGCTGCCACCAAATGTGGGCTGAGTTCGGGAAATATCTAAATAGATCGCTCTAGTTCAGCTCGCACTCGGCAACAGCAAGTAGTTGCTGCCACCAGAATCCAGGGGTTCTCTCTCAAACTCTTAGCGAACTGTAACCCACCCAAAGGTTGAGTCTTTAGAGTTTGATTAAACTAATTTAATATATGAGAGATAGCACACATGACAGAACGAATGCACAACCAAGACTGAACAGGGCACACAACTACAGGTCTTAAATACTAAACACAAACCACACCCAAAAGTCACACAAAATGCTACAGAGTTCCTGCTCCTGACAGACAAACTAACACACAAAAGTTCTACTACACTTATCAACACGTGAAATAACACGACAAACAACTCATGACATAGAACTCAACAACAACACACCAGTATTACGTTACACACACACACACACACACACACACACACAGTTCTTTATTCTTCATGTGGGCCTTTCCCGCCCACAGCTAGCTTGGTATTGATTGTACATCCTTTCAACTTGAATCATTCTTCCTGATGAAACTCATTGTTGTGTATGTGGACAGGAAACAGCAGAGCCACAGAGTTCTCTACGCTGTATGATTAGATAATTTGACTTCTAGTTGAACTTACCATTTCTATATTTCACGAACGCTGTAGTGTGCAGCCAGATTGATCAGCTGAGTTTAGGTTGCTTATGGGGTCGCATTTTGGTGTGAAAGTACAAATAGTTATTTCAAGAAGTGGTGTTATATATATATATATATATATATTTATTTATTCCACGCTAGATATCTTCTCATTGTTATTATTTACTCATTGTTGTGTGTGTGGATGGTAAACAGAGAGGCACAAAGTTTAAGGAGTGGTTCATATTTGACTTCTAATATTCAGTGGATAAATGTGGGTGTGTATAATCAAAAAGTATTATTTCAAGTTGTGGTCATTACCATATAAAAATTCATTGCTACACTGTATGATTAGATAAGTTGGCTCTGTAGCAAGAGAGGGAACAATACGATACTGGATGCTTCAGCTCTTTGTGGTCACAGCTGATGAAGACATTATGTGACTCAGGTTTCATAGCTGTATAAAACCCCTAAGCAGAGCAAAGTTTGTTTGTATTTTGACTGAAGGTGTGAGCAAGGCAGGGTGGAGTTCTGTACAACTAGATAATGCTGTGAACTTGAGATTGCAAGCAATGGAATTAAACTATAACCACACAGACACTTGCCCCTCCAGAAACAGAAATTTCAAAGATGTTGATTGGACCTCAGTGAAATTTTAGTTTTGAAAAAAAAAACCCTGCTGTACTGATGCTCAATTTGGAAGACTAATCAGCACTATCATTTTAAGGATTGCTAAAAACAAAACTAATCAAGCATGTGCTGTAGCAGCTGTCTCCTCAACTGGAGGATGTGGTCTGAAATAAGCTTCTTTGAGTAAAACTCAGTCTCTCAGTCTAATTATTCTTTCATGTTTTCCACATCTGTCCTATCAGTTGCCGACCAATTCCTAATCCACAGCCAGTGGGTGGTAGGTAGTGCTGAGAGTAACATGTTCCCTTGAAGGTTGAGGCAACAATAGCTCTGTAAGTGTCTGTTGATTGCATTGAGAACATATCAAATAATTTCCTCTCATTTCATTGACTGTAGCCATTATTGTTCCAGTCTATTTTGATAGTCCCATGTACTGCCACCAGCTAGGGGTGCGTATGAATATGCCTTATTTATTTACTAACCAATAATATAGCTATTTATGTAGTATTTATTGCTAAAATTGTCTGCTTAGAATTTAATGCTAATATACCGTACTAAACATGCTCGAGAGCTCTGATGGCTTCATAGCTAATACTTGTCATGATCTTTGTTGTAGTCGTCACAGGTTTCTGTATTATTATTTTGTATTTTTTGTGTTACAGGTGAGGTCAGACGTGTCAGTGTTTGAATTCAACATCAGGTTTGCTGGAGGCATCCTCAGTGCGTATGCATTGACTGGAGATGAGGTAAGTCGAGTATGTCTTTCATGTGGTCACAGGGTTCTCTCAGAAGTACTTGATTCCTTAGTTCTTAGTGTCTGTGGTGCTTGTGAAATACAAGTTCATGTATACAAGTATTTGTGGAATGCTATTGCATTTCAAACAACTCAGTTTTTGTTTACTGAAGTCTGATGTTTTGCTCCCCCTAATCACATCACTGAAATAATTCCTCCCTATAGTAGCTCTTGGAATTGCAGGGTAGTAATGGTCGATGATATATTCCATAAAGATTTGCTTGAAAATATCTGCAAGTACGGTAGGTGATGGAGGTCTATGGAGATTGTTAGGGGTATTGAGGGTAGGGATATATGAAAAGCAACTGCTAGGGTGTAGTTAGTTTTTGTAGGGTAGCTTGTATTTGGGGCTGGGGTGGGTGATTTCTGCTCCTAAGATGAGCAGCATGAGATCTTGTAGAATATGGTTGGTAGATGAGGTATGGGTACTAACGTGTACTGAGTAATTTTTGCCCTTAGGCCCTTATTGGTTGGTACAGTTGTTGATGCTGATACCTTGCCAGTGCAATTATCTCTGGTGCAACTCTAGTTTTGAGCTCACTGTTTCCTTGGTCTGCTTACTGTAGCTTACAACTGTGTCTGCTAGGTTAGTGTTGTTGTTGTTTTCTGTGCTAGTCAGAGGACTTCCCGTAGTCTGGCACTGTTCAGTGGTTAGTCTAATGGGAATTTTAACTGCAATTAGTCACTCTCTAATTGTATTGGGAAAATGGATCATTGATGTGATGCCATTTAGTTTCCTTGTGGCTTTTGTATGTCTGTATGAACTTGTTGACTAAACTGTCACTACATTGAGAGGATCGTAAATGGAGCGTTGGAGGATACTTTAGGATAATGTTGATGATTTGTTACATGCCACAAAAGGATGGAGTGATTGTTGATAGTTTTGATTTTCTGTGTGTGAATATTTTTCTCTCGATGAAACTCCAGTTTAAAGAATTTAATTTAATTCAAACGAAATAATTGTTGTTGTTTTTTTAATAAACACCATTGCTACTTCATGGAGTTAGTCTCTGTGCTCTCAGATATCATTTTGTGGGCAAATTTGGTAATCATTACCTATTTTGATTAGCCGCACCCACTGTTGCACTCATTAATTGGGTTATTGACAAGTCCTACCATTTCTATATTTCACGAACGCTGTAGTGTGCAGCCAGAGTGATCAGCTGGGCTTAGGTTGCTTATGGGGTCGGCATTTTGGTGTGAAAAAAGTACAAGTAGTTATTTCAGGAAGTATTATATATCAGAGCTGGGGTCAATTACATTCAATTGTATTTAATTGCAATTAAATACATTTTTCAGTAATTGCAATGTAATTGTATTTTAGTGACTGAGAGCAGTATTTACAATTGCAGTTAAATAGATTGCAAAACTTTCTAATTAATGTCTATTATAGATGGTTGGTTATGTCTTGTGTTTGTTATGGAGTACATACAAATAAGTCCAAGGACATCGAGCTTGGGGGGTAAGGGAATTTGGTTTACCAAGTTATGACTGAACATAAAGTTTGATACTATGTTTTGTAGTTTGCTGTAGATATTAGTTTAGAACCAGCGTCTAAAGCCTATAATATATATAATACTTATTGCACAAGTCAGCCTACAGCATGGGGAGATATTTCACTAGCACGTGTAAATACTTCCACGAGCTGAGGGTGGGTGAAAATACTAGAGTAAGAGTGACATATCATGGCCATATTGTACGACGAGTGTAATAGATTGTTTATTGTACATTGGATCTTTTCCAAGACAGTAAACATTCAGAGGTAACTCTATTCAGAGGTAACTCTATTCAGAGGTAACTCTATTCAGAGGTAACTCCGCCATAAATTTAAAACTTCAACTGTCCGAAACTATGACGAGCACGTTAGAGCGTTCAATATGAAGAAAAATTGAACACTCGTGTAATGCAGAAATACTAAGGGAAAATGTACAATGTATAATAGATTATCTCTCTCTCACTCTCTCTTTCCCTCTGTATATGGTGTTAATTCAATAGAGTTGGAAGAGGCAAAGAAAGTTTAGTAGGTAAATAAGAATATGACGGAATTCCTGTGGTATAGCGTACTGCTCCCTTGGCTACTCAGGTATGCAGCACAAGGCAGTTAAGTGTCTGTTGTGGGAACATGAAACAGTTCTATTGGTACTAGGGTTTTAACCTTGTTGTCACTTTTCTTTTCCTCCTGCCTGACTTTTTGCCGATATAGGCGGGGATGTAGCTTCTTTGGGGGGCGGGGCTTCCCGGCCTCCTTTCTACGGTTTCGATGCCTTACCCTTTTTTGTTTGGTGGCGTCCTGAGAAGGGATCTTTTCCTCTTTGTCGTAGATGTTTGAGGCCTAGCCCTACGTTTGGGCTTTTCTTTTTGCCCTGCCATGGCAAAACTCCGCCTATTCTACTTCCTCCATCCCCAGGCCTATGTCACACCAGAGCACCTCCTGCCATTATGCTCCAGCGGAGTATTATTATTACATGTATTATTATTGTTATTTATTTCTATATATTTTTTTTTTACTATCTGTCTCTGTTGTAAGGAATGGTGTGGGTGGGTGGGATTCTTTTGCTCTCCTAATTCAGTTTTGGATTTGCCACGTGTCGACTGAATTCTGCCTGCCCCGGGTGTAGGCTCCTCCCCCTATCTACTCGCGTGCGCCCTTTCCTTCTTTCTAATTACCGCTTGCTGCTAATCGCCTTGTATGCCGCCCTTCGACCCTTTTCCAGGGCCGCCGTCTCCCGTGCTGTGCCCGTTCCACAGGTTAACTTATATTAACTCTACGTGTTAATCTACATATGTCAGGTATTTGTTGGTGTGCCATGAATATGTAGGGCAGTTAGTGCAGATGAATGGTTCACTGGTAAGTCTGTGTCCATATGAAGCCATACTTGTCTACTTCATTCAGTTTACTGTATTATTTATGATTCCTCCTAGTGTATGAGTCAGTGTGTGATCGTCCTTAGTTTGTGAGTGTGTTTGTGTGTATGCATGTGTGTGTGTGTGTGTGTGTGTGTGTGTGTGCTTGCATACGGAAGTTAGGAATAGGACTATCTTCGGAACTTTTCAGTCTTGTTTGTGCTGGTGATAAAATATCTTTTTTTGTAATTACATAATATTTATAAATAGAGTGTGTGGATTTTAGGGTGCTAACAGAGTGAAGCTTGAAAGTCAGAGTGGAATTAAAAAAGTTGAATTTGTAATATTAAAATATCTAACATTCTTGGTAAACTCTACACTTTCAATGGCCAGAAAATTGCTACCAGTTCTGGAGCTTCATCTTTATGGCATGTACAACTAAATATTTAGCTTGCTTTCTTCTTCTTTTTTTTTTTTTTTTTGTGAGGCATACCTACAGTAGCATGTTTACTCAGCATTGTGTACTTTAGGTTGGATAGAAATAGTGTGAGTACATTACATTTATTGAAATAGTACCAACTGAAGCCAACTATTGCCCCATTATGGCATGGCTAGTCATGTATCACATTTGCCAGTATGCCTGAATATTCCCTTATGCAATCCTCATGGCCAGAGCTACAGCATTAGCATTGCTAATTGCTTAGCTTACTATTAGTGTGAGAAATATTCAGGTGTATATAAAGTTGAAAGAAGAAATAAAAGAGTAAAAGTGAATATTTTTATTATAAGCAGTTTCAGTGAGCATCACAAAGTTCTTGGAATTGGTGGATGTATGCAATATTCTGTGGATTTACTGTTCAAAGCCAGAGTTATTTTTTCCCCTTTGCATCTCTTCGTGTGTCTTTACAAGCCATTTGGTATGAAGCTTCTTGTTACTGAAGCCAACAAGCTAAACCTTTACCTCCTCTACACCCATGCCTTTGTTCCATGGTCGTGCCTATTGTAGTAGCTACACTTATTTTTTCTTGTATTCTTAGACTAGACTGCTTCTTCCTGCTGTCTGCTCATTGCTGTGCTGTAGTTGTTTGCACTCTCACTATTGTGCATTAATGACAGCAGCAACAACAATAACAACTGCATGGGTTGACAGTTGCGTAAATTGTGCTAGATGGAACCTGTTTGACTTATGTTTTTATGCTGTATAGTTTTTCAAGGCCAAGGCTGTGGAGATAGTGGACAAGCTCATGCCAGCATTTAAAACTCCGTCGGGAATTCCAAAGAGTCTCATTAACTTTGGAACGTAAGTCATCAGTTATTGCTGTTTCATAATTTACTATTTGTTAAAACAATTCAAAATAATAATAATAATAATAATAATAATATAACAGCAACAAATAATTAAGTTATTGATAGTCTATAGCTTAGAAATTGTTTGTGTTTGTTGCTGTTGTTTATTTGTTTTATCTCCTGCATTGCACATTTGTATATGCCCCTCATTGTGTTGAATGCAGAGGTGCTACCAAGAACTGGGGCTGGGCGTCTGGAGGTAGCTCTATACTGTCAGAGTTTGGGTCTCTCCATCTTGAGTTCCAATACCTCACTTATCTCACAGGCAATCCCATCTATCTGGAGAAGGTGGGTGGACCTTAGTAGTGGCTGCTGGAATGTTAAAAAAAAATTAAATTAGCTTATATAATGTCAATTTAAGTGAATTAGGAAGACTGTCATCCACTGTGTACATATTCCTAGAAGGCTATTATATATAGTCTCTATGCTTGTGTTGTTGTAGTTTCAAGTCATTGAAAGGAGCTATACTTTTAATTCTATTGTTCTACCCATTGCATGTACATGTCCAGGTGAACCACATTAGACGCCATCTACAGAGCATGCAGAAGAGTGACGGACTCTATCCCAACTTCCTGAACCCTAACACTGGTCGCTGGGGAACACGTAAGTGATGCATCTAACATCATATTCATATTATAGTATAGTATTGGCAAGTACCCCGCCACACTTTTGCAAATTAGAAATGCAGTAGCATAAGGTATTTTTATCCATTGTTTCCCACTCCTGTTCTCTTTCTTCCCGAGCCATCCAGGTTTTTCTTGTTCCTATCTTCAGCTCATGGATTCCTTGTCCTCATTTGTCTATCTCTCCTGCTCCTCAGTATCTCTGTCTTTAATCTCCTTCGTTTCCTTATTGCCTTTTACTAAATTGGACGACACTTTACCCTACCACTCTGTAGCACTTGATATACTAAGTTTAGCAAATTAGTATTGCTTATAGCACAAGGTTTGTTTTTTTTTTTTTTGGTGTATTCTGTGTACTTTCTTTTACTTCTTCATTGAAGTAATTACACTAATCAGCTTTTTCTCACTTGCTTCTATTCCCTTGCATTCTTCTGCTTCTCTGTCTTTCTTCTACCCATAATTTGTGGTGGGTTATGGTTAGCTACTGTAGGTGAACACTCTTCCCGACTCAGTTCAGAGAATGAAGTATTCATGAATGCAGACACCCAAATGTTCACTTTTTAGAGAGTGGAGGATTGACAGGGCAAGACCTTGGGGGGGGGGGGGGGGGGGGGAAGAATATAATAAGTTAATAAGGCCCTCCAAGAATCTAGCCGGTTTAATGAAAGTGTGAGTGACTGCAAAGTTGAGGGTCACTGGTTCAAATTCCTGATGAAAGTACTTTTTTCTTGTCACTACAGAGTGCGTAGTAGAACTTGATGCTTTACCCATTCAGGCAATGACGACACTCTACCAGCTCAGACAACAAATTATTCATGAATTACGCACACTGTCGTCGGTCACCATTGTCGTCATTACTGAAGCACAAGCATATTATTATATAGATTGCACACTGTGTGGGAGGAGAATGTGTGTGTGTGTTGCATGGGCAGGTGGGTGTGTAACTTTTTCGTTACGGTGAGAGTTAAGCTCTAATAAAATGTTTTGCAATGTACAAAAGGTATGCACTTGTTCTGGGGTGTACACACAAACACACTAACACACAGTGTGTGTTATATGCACTTATTGATGCAGCATGTGTTGTCATGGTGATGCAGGGCACATCTCTCTGGGGGCTCTTGGTGATAGTTTCTATGAGTATCTGCTGAAGTCGTGGCTCATGACCAGCAAGCAGGACGTGGAGGCCAGGGACATGTACTACACTGCAATGGATGCTATAGAGAAGAGCCTGCTCAAGAAGGCCAACGATGGTACTCTGTTCATTAGCGACGTCAAGAATGGACGCCCTGACAACAAAATGCAGCACTTGGTAAGTGCTTGTCCCTCTGTGTGTGTGTGTGTGTGTGTGTGTGTGTGTGTGTGCATGTGTGTGTGCATGATTTATAATTTGGCTGAACTAACTTGAAGCACATTCTAAGGTGCAGTCATAACTTGTCCTATTTAATGAACACCTGTTTGTCTACCACTATGAGGTTGATGGAGTTGTCTATTGTGTGTTCTGTTCATGAATGTTCCCACACTTCCACTTTAGGTGGGTGTATTTTTCCAAACTTGGAATAAGTGCTGCACATTTCCATAACATAATTTAGCAAGTTCTATGGTATTAAAAAAGTAATTGGTAATTCCCTGCATCTCTTTTTGCCTTTAGCACAGCTGCTTTGTTGATTTTTCAACAGCTGTGGTCCACATCTCTGGCTTGATGTGTGTCTTCTTTGAGTGTCTGAGCTCCACTCACTTCCTGGAATGCCAATTCATACTCACTCCTCACACTCAAGCATTATTTTCTCATTGCTACTATTTGTTGTCACTAGTAGTGAAGATACTTCACGATTGTTGTCTACTAAAATCCATGATCATTTTTGCTTGTCAAACTAACATATTGTTACTATCCTCCTCAAACAAATACTAGTACATAGCAGTCTTTCTCCATTTATAAGCAGAAACTAGTGAATTTCTGAGCATGCTACGCATTCTGTTAGTAGAATAGTAAAGCTTGAACAAGCCCATCACTAATCTGTGACTCCCGTATTCTATTAAAGTGCGTGTGCAGTCACAGATTCGTTGCTCAGTGTATGTGCGTTACGTTACACTCGCCACATATTTGTGATTGTCGTTCGCTAAGGGTTAAGAATAACAAATCCTTGTATTGTAGGAAGATCCAGTAGTGTTGTGGGTTGCACTATTGTTATGCAGACCTTCCAAGTTACAGTCTTTGTGAAAGTGATACGTGCTGTTTTGTGTTTGGGTTTAGGCTTGTTTTTCCGGAGGAATGTTTGCCTTGGGAGGAGCCCATGCATCTGACAGTCGGTCACAGCGTCATATCAACATTGGCAAAGACATCACCAGCACCTGCCGCATGTCCTATGCCAGAACTGGTAAAAAAATAAAAACAAAAACAAAAAATCCATCTATTGTTGTAATTAAGTAACTTGCCTGCATTGTTTATAATTGGGTGTTATGCAGCTACCAAGCTGGGGCCTGAGGCATTTCGATTTGACGGCAGTGGTCGCATATTGAGCAGCAGAAACAACGAGAAAATGTACCTCCTGCGTCCTGAAACAGCAGAGAGCTACTTTGTATTATGGAGAATTACTCACGACCCGAAATACAGAGAATGGGGCTGGGATATGGTCCAGGTATGTATGCACCATTTGTGTATTAGTGCAAGGGAAAGGATTCTAGGTACCATAAAGAGTACAACAAGGAGGGAAAGAATTACATCAAAAGCATTCTCACTGTGAGGTTCCTTCACAAGGGCATAGTTGTTAACTTTTCTTCATGTTTTTATTTTACTATTGCATAATACATTTTTTAATTGTTTGTATTTTGTCTGTTAGGCCCTGGAAGCGAATTGTCGAGTGCCATCGGGTGGATACTCTGGTATCAGGGATGTGTACAATGTGAATGCTCCCAAGGATGACGTTCAGCAAAGCTTCATCATGGCCGAAACTCTGAAGTACCTATGGCTGCTCTTCAGTGATGATGATGTCTTAAGTCTGGACAAGTGGGTCTTTAATACAGAAGCCCATCCTTTCCCTTTCCTTCCAGGCATTCCTGGAAAGAACTTGACCGGCACAGTCAGAATGACATAGGGTTTATTTGTTGGTGTTTTTTTTTTCCCCTGTGATTTTTCAGTTGACCCTTTTATAGATCAATTCACAGCAGGTCCACTTTGAACTGCTTCAACTAATGTTAACCAATATATCATAACTTATTAAAACTAAGTTCTGCACAACTACTTGGTGCACATTCTTTTGGCTGCATTTTTTTCTATCTCACTGATTTCTGACTTTTTGTGTTCTGACTTCAGTTGTTGCCTCACGTCTACTTTTTATTTGGTGCACACTCATATTGATTGTACAATCTCTCGTAATACAATGTATTTGGCATGTTCGCACTAGACTGCATAATTTACATTCTCGTCAGCGGACAAGAATTAGGTAAAGGGTATATATGAATCGCGCCAGTTGAACCCTTTACCCTATACTAACGTTTTGTTTTGTTGTTGAGACGCCGTTTAAATTTTGATGGACTTTAATGGCGTGGTTGACAAAATAAAGAAGTTTCATGCTGCGTCAGGGCAAGAAGACAAAAGTATTCCACAGGGTGAAGATGTAATTTATGGTAGAATTTGTGGTACGTCAGACGGGAGGCCTCCCGAGTTTCTCTCTTCTGATCCTGATAAAAAGACAGTATTTTTATTTGGCCAAGATACCGTACCTATAATTCTAAAAAGCCATGGTCCTGATCTCTTATATGAGCTGGGAGCTGACAAACTCTACCTTTACCACCAGGTATCATGTAGTATTCAATTTGTTTAGTTAAACAGTTGCAGTTATGGGAAATAAGCCATTAGTAACACAACAAGCATACAAAACCATTAGATAGTCATACAATCTCATCATTAAGTTCGAATGACTAGATATATATTACCTCATGCAGTTTTGAGCACTGTTCATGCAACTTCAGACTGGTGTGGATAGTGAAATTACCAACTCCTATTTTTACTTACATATTATCTAGATAGTAGAGGAAAAGCAGACATTCTGGCTGACACTGTTCACTGTGGACTCTGACAGCAATAAAGGACTTTTCCACATTGTCCCAGCCTCCTGGGAAGGTATGGTCGAGCATGTCTCCTATTATTACCCAGACGCGAAGGAAGACTTGATAAAGCACTATAAAGTCCTCCAAGACACACCATTTGAGGAGTTTGAAAGAGAAGCTGGCTTTACATTTTTAGACTCTAAAAGGAACAAGAACAAGGAATGTGTGTATCCACCTTACTTTGGGTACAACCAATTTGTTCAATTGCCCAAGCCTAGGACAGCGTGGCAGGTGCGGGCTTTTCTGTATTGTGAACTTCGCCTGCTGAAGCTGTACAGTGGTGATGGCTACACTGTAGTGGAAGGAAGCAATCAAAAGGGAGTCCAAGAGTACCTGTGTCCCAACTTGTCTTTAAGTTCCATAAAGAAGCATTCAAAATGCGCCATCTTGCCTTTGAACTTGACTGCTGATCAAATAAAACTGTCTTAAATTTTAATTCATTATGTAATATCTTACAACTAAATTTTGCAAAAGAAAAAAATTTAAGTTGGAATAGTGAGCTGACCAAAATGTCTGTTTACATATTATAGCCCATCAATATGCACCACTTGACCTGCCAAGTTGATACACAACCTAGTAAAACAGCTCACTCATCAACTACTTCTGTAAATTTATAAATAAAAACATTGCCAATCGAACATATCAGAACAACAATCCACAAGAAAAAATGAAGATGTTAAAATAAAGCAAAAGTATTTGGATTTAAAAGAAGAAATGAAAACAACAAAAAAAAGTATAACGAGAAATTCGTGCATTGTGGCCTATCACAAAAAAAAATGTACACAAATGGCTTTGGAGGATAATGGCTTTTTAAGAACATTTGAGATGCAGTGTTCTAACAGGGAGCATGGCTAGGCAGGAGGTGTCCACATCAAGTGCTTCTGACTTTGCCAGGCACATACGATTTGTCCACCACTGGCTCCTGCAGGAACATGTGCAGGCACTTTTCATTCTGTGCTAGAGGATGACCAGAGATTCTGCAAGAACACACACATCCCAGTATTATTAAACCCTGCCAATACGGTAGAACTTTAGCTATCCAAACTTCAATTATCCCAACATGTTCGGATAACTGAAGTCCTACTATACCATAATCACCAGCCAGTCAAAAAAACAAAACAAAACAAACCCCCCCCCCCCCCCCCCCAATTATTCACACACTCACTGGGCATCAGTTAACTCTGTGGCTGCACTGCTGGGCAGCACACAATTCACCAGGACATGTGATGGGGAAATGGATGCAACGACACAGACAAAGTTTTACTAAGCTTCCTACAGCTCAATGCCACAAATATTTTGTTCATTTTAGTCACTATTAGCTATTACACAATATTTCAGAATTTCCCATGTAGGAATTCAGTAAAGAATGGGGGAGATTTCACGGCCAGCAAGTAAAGATGTGATTAGAATAATCAGGCTAAAGGTCAATTAAAAATTGTAGCAAAGCAACTCACTTGTTGATAAATTCTTCTAGCCCTTTTCTTCTCTCTTCTAAAAAATCATCTTCTAACAGACCTGCATGGACAGGAAGGGAATAAAATGACTCACATAAACTGCAAATCCCTCACTATCCAATAGATTATTTTCTACCAAATCAACAATAATACTTCAAAATTCTCCAATCCCTTCCAGATTATTACTTTTATTAAAAAATTGCATGTCAGCAATACTAACCAACTGCCTGACTCAGCTCGCAGACACAAACTCATTAAAATTCTTAGGCACTGCATCATGGTCATATTATATCATGCTACCATTCAATTTTATATTTAGCTTTGTTTAAGAATTTCAAATGATATCTATTATTTTAATAGTGTGTAGACAAAACAAACAGAAAACAAAACAAAAAACGCAAATAAAAATGAATGTATAAACACAAACAACCCTTCATTAGTACCCAGTCTCTATAATACTACCAGGCATGCTCAGTATGGACTCACCATCATCCCCTCTAAATGGCAACTGCCTCTTCAGAGCTTTTCCAGGAAGTGGAGGAACAAGAATCTGCCAAGAAACAGCAGTAAGTTAAAATGTTTTAAATATTAAGGAGCACAAATTAACCAGCCCAACACCAATAATTACATATTATTAGTATGATAGTAAACCCTAATTAATCTGAACAGTATGGGACCAAAGGGTGTCCGGATTGGAAAAAAAACTATTGAGTACTATTTATTTTAAATGATGAAGAACCAAAGGTGCAAACCCTCAGTGTCACTATACAGTAGCTAGCTAGCTATTACTAAGACTCAAAGAATTATTTATTTGGTGTAGTAGCATTAGGTCAATGTAGCTTGTACTAGTCGATATGTAGCTTGTGCAATGAAACGGTAGATGCAAATGCTGCCTTCATAAGAAAAGCAAGAGACACTCACTACCAGGTGATTTCAACAGGGAACTCCAGTTCCAGTACTCTGGTAAACCACCGAGAATATGAATAAAAAACTACCGCAAGCAGCACGAAGTTATTTCCTCACATGAATACAGCACAGCAATAGGGGGCGGGGCATTACCAACCATAGCTTATGATTGTATACCCCAAAACAAAACAAAACAAACAAACTAGCTTTTTCTGAAAAATTAAGTCAAAATTAAAAATTCTGGCACATTAAAGGGACTTAAATTGTTCAGTGCAACATTTTGATGCCTGTTCCAATCTTTGGGAGGATATTATGTTCTCTTAGTTTAGACAAAAAGAAAAGAAAAGGCCTATTACAAGGAGTACACGATTTACAGGGCAAGGAAATAGATATTTAACCCTCAGCGTGCATGCATGAGAGGGTTACAGTACTCAGTTTATCTGTCAACCAGTCATTCTGTCACACAACTGCAGATCTCGATGACGGCCATCTCTAGCTGACTGTCCTTGCCTACCTTCATGATTTTTACCAGACGACTGATCTCGGTCAGCTCCTGTGTATGCTCTCAAAGCTAATCGCACAATATCTGTGATACTGAATACGCCTGCACATTGCTGTTTGTGTGAACTATTTCTTCATCCACAGAAAATACTTTATGAGCTTTTTAGAGCAACGTTTTATTGAGAGACAGGCAAGGTACGTTTGGAAAACACTAATTCTGGAGAGTCTGCACCACAATGCACACGCAGCTGGGTCTAAATAGTTATGTAAAGAACTGATGTGTACAAAATGTTTGGATTAACAAGATTTCAGATTAGATTGATACAAAACAGGTAGAATACGACATGCACAATTCTCCTAATTATATGACGAATGTAAATATAGGAACACAAGAGGAAAAAAAAGTTGATTACTGCAGCAGCAAACTTCCTCTCATACATACTAACATCATTTTAGTTCAGGTAATCTATCTGCCTGTTCAGTAAGGTTGGGCGATATACCGGTATATAGTCATGATCGCGGTATCTGTCAATAACCGTCTGGCGGTATCGTGTTGGCTAGCAATATTGAAATATTGAAAATCTAGAAAAACCGCTGAAACTTACCTGCGCGCGCATAATGCGCGGGAAGCGACGCGCACGCAATAGTCGAGCAGCTGTATTTTTATTCTCTTGCAAGAAGTAAGTATGGCAGATCCTGCGACGAGAGTACGGGAGCTACACAAGAAGCCTGGAAGCAAGAGTCAAGTGTGGAACTATTTTGGCTTGGAGAAAAAGGATGGAGAGTTTCAGAAGGAGACTGCAATTTGTCGCACTTGTTATCGAAGAGTGGCAACCAAGAATGGGGACACTAGTAACTTGCTTGCACATTTGGCACTACCCATAGCAATCTTCACTTGCATTTAAAGGAGGCTATGATGAAAGAATCGCTAGCAACACTAGGAGCATCAACTTCAAGGAAGAGGCCTGCTGATCAACTGTCACTTGCAGAGTCAGTGGATAGAGTACAGAGGTATGAACGAATTTGAAGCCAGACAAGGTTGAGATGCTAACCTTTCTTTCGAAAACTTGTAATTGGACCCATAATTCTCCATTTTTTCCTCATAATTCAAAGTTTCAATAATTTCTTTTCCCATCCTTCAAAGTTTCCGTAATTTTTTTTCTTTTCCCCCTCATCATTCAAATTTTTAATGATTTTTTTTTATAATTTTTTTCCTCATCATTCAGTTTGGCTTGCCATTAGATGCTATCATCATTAAAAATTCTTGCTGTTAATTTTTTTCCTAAATAATTAATAATATAAAAATATTCAATATATAGTCATATCACAATATTGTCCTGCCAAAATATCGTGATACAATATACCCCAATATCGCCCAACCTTACTGTTCAGTATTACACTAGTGATCGATACCTCACACAGGTACTCTACAAGGAGAAAACCGATACTAGCAGTGTACTTCAACACAAATGGTGTGTGAGCTAGCTATATATATCTCGTTAATACATACCATGTATGTATGTATGTATGTATGTATGTATGTATATGTGTGAGCAATGATTTAGGAAGAGAGCTCATTATGAAATATCAGTCCCATTACAAATGTGTGTACAACGAGAAGCAAGATTAGAAATACCTTAAAACACCAGGCCAACACAACTATTCACAACACCAGAGCCACAACACTCGGCACTCCAGGATGTCTGTTGCTAATGCATTTTTGTGTTCCCCCCCCCCCCCCCCCCCCCCTTGTAAGGACTGGTGAGGATTAGATTGGAACCAGCTGCCACTCCCCAAGCATATGGACCATTCAGCAGTGTAACAACCAGCAACACAATGGGAACCCCAGCACCTGACACAAACCCATGTATTCCAACACATCCCATCAGATCCTTTACACCCAGCCCAAATTATAGTAACAGTTGTTTCAGCAGTCTTCCTCACGAGAAGGAATGACAGAATAGATCACATGGCCGAGCAGACATGCTTAAAACAAAGAAACACATGTAGACCAGCAGTAATAATGATGACAATTCTAAATATAGACCGGCCATTATTGTTGGTGCTCAAACAGCCGCACAGCACACCCTTGTTTTCTGCACTTGAAAGTGTCCGCGGCAAAGTGCAAACATACGTACATGTTAATAAGAGTGTAACTCTGCATGGATTGAACTAGAAACCATACGGCTAGAAGCCCAACAACTTTGGCGCAATGCACAAGAAAAGTATAACAACATTAAAATAGCAAGGCAGACTGCTATATTTTTTGCTACACGAGTAAGTGTTAACCTCTGACTGAAATGCTACCACTCATTCTACTAAAAGCATTTCTTACGCCTGTCCCTTAACAAAAATTTCTCAGTCGAACTACATCAAAACTATAACTTCACATACACTTCACTCTGCTACTGTACAGTGTGGAGCTATTTGACTCCACTTCCCTCACTGGCTATTGCATTTAACTTGCCTTCTCCACTTCCTACCATGCCCCTATAGTGTACAATAATACTCACTTTGCTGTCCCTTTCCAACTCTTTCTTGAGCCACTCAAAATCTCTGTACCTCCTCCGCACAGTGGATTCCTTGATCTTGAAAATGGGAATGTTAGTCTATGACACATAAAACAAAGTTAGCTTTTGGTACACGATATAAAATGGTTAACAACCATAACAGATCCAAATGGATGTGTAAACTGTTTCCTTAAACAGACTGCACTAGTCACCATATTTGCTCTTAATTACAGCACCACACCACATACAGAAGTTATTACAGTGCACAAATTACTGATTATGCATATAAAACTTGCCTGTAAGCCTTATTATCAGTTTTGAGATAATGTACACTACAACCAGATTCAAGAAGCATGTAAGTATGTTCTAACTCTATTCTATAAGAACAGAATTTTTGTCATGCCTAGGTATGCAACTGACACTAAGTTTTAAGCTTTCCACTCATATTAAACCCTGACCTTCATTTTGACTTCGTAATCTGCAAATCTACTTCTTCCAACTCCATGGACAACAGGATTAGACACTTCTATTTCCAAAAGATTTGCAGGAATGGAATAGGCGTCATCCAAGGTCTGCCTCTTAGCGTCCAGCCTCTTAGTGGTGGGCTCAATACCACTCACACCCTCAGACCCATCCGCCATTTTTTAGGTAAACTATTTTTTAACGTTTATGGGATCTACCTTCTGCGCCGCTCTAAAGTAGGCGTGTTTCCTAAATAAATTCCCCCTCCCCCTCCGCCCCGTACATATTTCATTGGAAAGCACGTGAACTGTGCTGCCGTTTAAGGAAATTAAAGGGGGCGTATCTGCTGAGCTCTGCGGTAACTACGTGGGCGTCTTTCGCGAAGCTGACTTGGCACGTTAGCCAGCCCGAAAATGCCGAAGAAAAAAGGGAAAGGGAAAGGGAAGAAAAAGGATAGTAGTGGTGAGGGTGGACTTCCTCCTCCTCCTAATATTGACGAGAAAAGACAAGGAGCTTTGGAAGCTCTTTTGGCGTACAAGTAGGTGTCTTACTTAGTAGCAGTTGTAGTGGAGTTAAAATTAGCCTAGAGTAGAAAATTACATTTTGTGATGAGACAAAATTAAAAAAGTATGTAATGCTCTAGCTATGCACATATAAATGATGTGTTTGACCAGTTCATGTTTTTGTTCAACAGTGATGTAGACAAATAGTCCAATTTTTTGTTCATACAATTGGTTTATGTGCTTTAGCTAATTTCATACAAAATAATGTTTTTGTCATTAAAATCAAATATTTATCACAGGATAACTGGTAAGGAAGATATTATAGAACAATATGAGGAAGAAAGTGAAGATTTTAGAGAAAAGAACTATAAGATAAAACTTGAGGTGGTTTTTTTTGTGTTTGTATATTCAAGCAATTTATACAAATGTTTTTTCCTCCCAGAATGACTATTTGAAGTCTAAGAGAAAAGGGCATTACAACACAATGGTAAAACAAGCTGATCAACAGAACAATGCTGTATATAGTTGCTCTGGAGTGAGCAAAGAAGAGGTGGAGGCAGCTAAAGCAGACAAAATGGACTTAGCGCACACACTTCAGCTTGATCTATTGAGTAAGATTTTTGCAGATGTTGGGTGTTATCAATGCAAACCATTTAATATTTATTTGTAGACATTGAGGCAGATATTCAGCTGGCTGAAGTGCAGTTAGAAGAAGAAAAAGAAGAACTCAAGAAGTGGCTTTACTACAAGGTTAATTTTGGAAATACAATAATAGGAGTTATTATTATTATTAAATTTAAATATGTCAGGATGTCATCCAGCATCAAAAAGCCAAGCAAATTGACAGCATAATAGACACTATGAAGCAGATGAAATTAGATGAAGAAAAGACCAGAGGTAAAAATTACAATCTTAAACCTTATATTGTCACATTTACACAAAACTAAATTTGCCAACTCTCTTAAAATGATGATGTTCTGCATTAAGATAATGTGTTTATATGATTGTTTTAGTTGAAGTTTGTGAAAAGCTGGAAGTATCTAAGGCTAGAATAGAGCAAAGGGCTGCTTATGTCATTGAAAGTGAACAGAGGCTAGTCATGGAGAAAATGGAAGCCAACCTTGATAGGGATTCTAAAGCAGAGTTGTCAGATAATTCCTGGCTAAAAGAACAGGTATGAAAGTGCTTCAATTGATATAAAGATAAAATCATTGCTATATATTATATTATTTAAGATTATTTCCGTAAGATATGAAGTGGATGCCTTGAGTGTGGAGGTAGCTCAATTAGAACAACGAAATCTTGAGTTGATAGAAAAGCTCAGAGGTCTTCAAACTGTCAGCATGGAAAAAACAAAAGAAGTTTATTTTGCATCTCTTGGTAGAAAAAAAGACCACCAAGCTGGCCTCCAAGACAGTCCAGGTCTGCCATCTCTGGTTGATGTATCCAAAGCCACAAATGACAAAGTGAGCAAAATTGATTGTGTACATAGCAAGCTCATGTTCACAAAAGCATTTTATTTTTACCGTACACACCTTTATATCATTGCATAAATACTGTACTGTATAATTTATATTGTAGATGCCAGGTGGCCAATCTGGTATCCTGGAGATGTCAACATTGAGTGTGCATGGAAAAACAGCACCTTTTAACCATCCTCCAGATACCCTTCACTTGCCTCCATTGCACCAGCAATCATCTCATAGTCAAATACCTGGTGGCACTAAGTGGCCTATTTCAGTGACCATGCTCAAATCACTCTAAATTATAATATCTTTTTTTTTTTTTAATTCCAATTTCATTTAATGTAATTTTTTTTAACTTGCATACCTCACAAGTAATTCAAAAGTATACTTCGCTGAGAGCGAACAGTTCGGTTAGGTAAAGGGTCAATCCGGCCTTTGGCAACGAAATCCCTTTACCAAGAATTTAAAGAGAAGTGGGCGTGGCTATTACGAGCAACGAATGAATGTGCTATTAGGCAAAGATCGTTACATCTTCAAGAGGAAAACATTAAACAAATATGGCTGCCGTGAGTGCCAGACTGTGGTGGAGACAAGTGTGGAACTTTTCGAAAAGACGTGCCGTCTCTGACTTTGTCAAGGCTAGACTAGCCGAAGAGGAACACGCAGGGTCAACTATGAAGACTTGGCGTAGTATTTCTCTCTTTGTAGCCCTCCCAGGTTGTGGCTTTGTGACATACAACGCCTACAGTACAGAAATGGCCCACAAGAAGCACGAAGAGGAGCATGGAAGGCGTGAATTTGTGGCCTACCCTCACTTGAGGCTGAGAAACAAGCCTTTTCCTTGGGGGGATGGCAACCACACATTGATTCACAACCCTCATACCAATCCCTTGCCAGATGGTTATGAAGACTAAAACAGGGCTAACTTCATGTAGTATTACTTCATTAATTTTCTTGTAGATCATGCCAATGGACTTGTTTTTGGCCTATTCTTTGATTATATAATGGTTTGCTAAAACATTTGAGGTATTGATCAGGAATTGGTGTAGTTTATACAACTTAAACACCAATGTACTCCCACCACACATAGTTGGATAAGTATAATAACAGAAACAATGGTTATTGTTGAAGGAAACAGGTTTAGAAGATCAATGTAGTAAGTCAGACAACAATGATGACAAATTGTTAATAATAGTTTATTAAGTAGGTGGTATGAATATATCAACGACGCTTGTACATGCATGGTTTTAACTCAATCTCAGGCAGTACTTTGGATGAAGACGACTTCTTTCTTGTAGTCACTTTAAACTCAAATTCAACAAACAACTTGCTAAAGTTTTCACTTTTCACAAGCTGAAAGCCAAACATTTCTACACTTCTTGCAAATTCATCTTCAGATTCAAACCTGCTTGCTATTTCACAAATTTTAAGCGATCCATTCTTTCTGAGCACTCTCCTAGATTCTTTTATAAAGTCTGAGATATTAGTACCCATTAGTGACAGACAGAAAACACAGACATCAACAGAAGAGTTGGACAGAGGTACATTGGCCATGTCGCAAGGTGTGACGTGGCTATTGAGTGCCACAAAGTCAAATGAATACACAGTGTTGGGAACACTCTGTGCTAGCCTTGCTTCTCCACAGCCAAAATCTGCTACTACAGCAGAACTGGGCAAGTCCTGTACATACGCAATTATCTTGTCCAGGGGGTTCATCGGCCATTTGGAAGCTTGAGCTGAAAATCCTTTGTGGTACACATCAAATAGAGTACGGTCTTGTTCAAACATATTCAGAGCTTCATCACCCTTACTTGTATACAGCTGCTCATTGATCCACCTGAATCTTGCTCCACTGATTTTGGACGTTATTTTCTTTTGTAATTTGTCTTTTAACTTTGCAGTTGAGGCATTGCTGCCTGAATCATCTTGACTCTGAAGCAGAGAATATTTTTTAGGGGACATTGGAAAAATACTACTGCTGTGCTCAGTTTCAGATTTGCTTTTCTTGGCCGCTTGACTTTCTTCCTCAGGGCTACTAGCCGTTTGCGAACTGCTACGTTTGGACGAGAATTGCTCTAAAAGGGGAATATCTTCACCGAATAGAGCGTCATGAAGATTTTCAGACTCGGAACTCTGACGGTCGTCCCATTCATTTTCAAGCTCAAACACCGCGTCCGCATCTCGGTGGTGTGCACGCTTCTGGTAACTGGATACCGCTGTAGCTGCGGCGCACATCCCTTCACTGTAAAATTATAAGCGAACTCGTCCAAGAGAATTCCAATAGAGTATCAGATAATGCACGCTGCTGCTGATGCGGTTGCTGCTGCTCTGCGGTGTCCTAAAGGAAACGATGTAAATATAATTGGGGGCGTGGTCTCCGCACATTCAGCTGCTCAGCCTCTTATTAAAGCACATTCAAGCGAAGTATGGATGTCTGGATTTTTATTTCTACTGTGTGTGTAATGAATGCTTCTCTAAAGTACAGTATGATATAGCTCCAGCATGTCTGCCAACGATCCGGGTAGGGAAGAGCAGCCCTTTAAAGGTGAAGTTAAGTTTAAACAGTTCACAGCTGCAGTTGAAAAGGCTTTGAGGAACTTTGAAGGTCTTACAGAATGGCACGATTTAATTTCAGCACTTGCTAGGATTAACAAAGTGAGAATGACTAATTTCATGCATGATTTGCTTTCCAATCTATTGTATTTCCTCTTTTACCTTAAATTAATAACCTCCCCCCCAATTTGTATAGCATTAGGAGTGGTAATTAAGTGATAATGATAGAAGTAATGATGATGATGATAATAACATAAATAATAATAATAATAACAATATTATTATATTGTAAGGAAGCCATTCCAATGATTAATTGATATAATGTTGTATTTTCCGGTTTGCTGTTTGGGTCTGAATGCGCGGAATGATTGGTTATCCACAAGTGGACATATTTTGTATATCAGTGTCTTGCCTTATTTCATTTGGGAATGAATTGAATATATTTCATATTTTATTGACTTGCTAGACGACATGAAATGTCAAGAGCAGTCAGTACAAGATCACCTCTTGTATATTAGTGATAATGTGGTTAGTTCCTAATTTCACCTTTACCATGCAGTTACACGTACCTGCATGCATACATATATACATATGTACATACATACATACATACGTACATACATACATACATACATTCTCACACACTTGCATGTATAGTCGTCCTTGATGGTCATTACATGTAGATGACATGTCAATACACACGAGGCACAGGTCAGTCCATGGAGATGGCATTAAGTCTATATTTTTAAAGCTCAATAGGCTACTTTCTATTAGTTAATTGTGAATAGGGGAAGCCAAAGTACTGGCCATTTTATTGGAACAAAGGAGAGAAAACAAGCTACCTTTTCTACTTTGTTATGAAATGGAAACCTAAATCATTAGTCCTAACACACAAAACATGTCCTTGGCCATCTGTATCAAGTCTGTTTAATTTACCATCTTTACCTCATGAGATGCTTGTTAGCACATTTAGCACGTGTGTGTGTGTGCGTGTGTGTGTGTGATGGTGTATATTAGTTTGTATGTTGAGTTTGTATGTGCAGTGTTTGCTTTTACATGTGTTGGTATGTTAGTTCGTATGCAAACATGTCATAAAATAGAATGTAATTACTATGTCCTCCCTTTTATTTTATTATTAATTTATTATTATTATTGTTACTATTATTATTGTTGTTGTTGTTATCATTTTTACTACTTATTACTATTATTATTATTATTATTATTATTGTTATTATTATTTATTATCATCATCATTATTATTTTGTCCACAGGTTCTATTGGCTTACATGCAGTACCCAGTTATACCACTGCAGCTGACCGTTTGCAAGAGGCTAACTCAATGCCTGCACCCCAACCTTCCTTCTGGAGTCCACTTGAGAACACTGGATGTGTACACAGCCATTTTTGACCGCATTGGTAGTGCTGGTCTGTTGTCCAATCTGCTGGTGTACAGCAGTGGTTTGTTCCCAGTCCTGAGCTATGCGTCCATGTCCGTGAGGCCTCACCTGCTGGCCATCTACGAGAAGTACTTCTTACCTCTTGGGACCAGTTTGGTGCCTGCTCTTCATGGATTGGTGCTCGGTCTACTGCCTGGTCTTGAGGACGAATCAGAGTATTCTGAGAGGTGAGGTGTATGTGCACGTGTTTGTGTGTGGTGTGTATGTGTGTGTGTGTGGTGCATGTGTGAGTGTTTGTGCATATGTTTATGTATGCATGTATCAGGGGTTCATTTAGGGTGACCAGGGAGGTGCTCTCTTCCCCTACCCTCCCCCTTGAAATATTCTTAAATTTTCGTAAGTAAAAAGCAAAGTTAAAAGTGAATAATTAAGGTGAAGGCAAATACTTAAATCATAAGTTTATTGCTGCTCAAATTATTGTCTTGGTAATTGAAGCCCATCTCCTTTCTCATCTTGGTTCTGTATGAAAGTTGTGACTCCCCTTGAGATAGCACAAACTCAATCTCGCCCCCTCTTAAATTGATTCCTAAATGACCTCCTGTGTGTGTATTTTAATATTGGGATTTATACGTAGAGATACTTCTACTTCCATAGTTGTTGTTTTTTTCTTTAGTGGTACAGGTTAGCGGTAGAACCACATAAATATGTGCGCTAGCCTCAGCAAGGTCACTTAAGAGGGTCATTGTTATGAATATTATATTTGTAGAGTTAATTGCTGAGTATTAGCTGAACTAGTGGCCAAGGGTTGTCTGGCTGATTAGTGTAATCCCAGAGTATTAGCTGAACTAGTGGCCAAGGGTTGTCTGGCTGATTAGTGTAATCCCAGAGTATTAGCTGAACTAGTGGCCAAGGGTTGTCTGGCTGATTAGTGTAATCCCAGAGTATTAGCTGAACTAGTGGCCAAGGGTTGTCTGGCTGATTAGTGTAATTTCAGAGTATTAGCTGAACTAGTGGCCAAGGGTTGTCTGGCTGATTAGTGTAATCCCAGAGTATTAGCTGAACTAGTGGCCAAGGGTTGTCTGGCTGATTAGTGTAATCCCAGAGTATTAGCTGAACTAGTGGCCAAGGGTTGTCTGGCTGATTAGTGTAATCCCAGAGTATTAGCTGAACAGTTGCTCAGTTCAGCCAACTTGGTTGATTGGTTTTTTATTTTAAAAAATATCAGAGTTAAGTTTTCAATATACGCGTGATCTCTCTGGACTCAATGAGTCTATTCAACATGCACTCTCACATCTCAGTAAAATACTCAGTGCACATGTGCAAGAGGGTATAGCAATCGTCCTTTCTGTCTGTCTGTCTGTCTGTCTGTCTGTCTGTCTCTCTGTCTCTCATGCTCGATTATGGAGATTACTGACAATTAACTGTTGATTTAAGTAAGAACTTACTCAGAGCGACATTTTAAGACCTTTTATTGTGCTACTTTTTCTTTTTTTATTTCGGGCCGATTTTTGAGAAAATACAATGCTATCAGTAGCTCCGTGTAAGTACTAGCTTTTGTGTCACATTGTAATCACGTGAGCAAATTATTTCTTGCTGCCCACGGTAGTTTTGCTTTATGCTGGGAAGTTAACCAAGTGCTGAAAGTGGAGTTTTGCGTTGAAATATTATACCAGTGAGTGTCTCTGGCTTGTTTAGCTTCTTCACTTATGAAAACAGCATTTACATGTACTGTTTTTTTCTGTTTTAATTGCTTGAGCTTTATTGATACTTAATTGGAATATCCAATAAATTATTCTTTGGTCAGATGATTTTGTGATAGCCAGCTAGTGCATGTATAGTAGCACTGAGTGTTTGCACCTTTGGTGCTTTATTATTATTATTATTATTATTATAGCAAATCTTTCTCGTTCTAACAGCCAATATATTAATTAAAACTTAACCCGACATTTCGAAGTCCTCTTCAGGAGTCAACTAGGGGACTTTGGCAAGAAGTCGAAATGTCTGGTTAAGTTGTAATTAGCATATTGGCTGTTAGAACGAGAAAAATTTGCTATTATTATAATTATTTCAGCCAAGAATGACTCAATTATTATTATTATTATTATTATTATTAGAAGTAGTAGTAGTAGTAGTAGTAGTAGTAGCTACAGTGGTAGTGGTGTTAGTAATGCTGCTTAAATGAAGCACCAAAGGTGCGAACCCTCAGCGCTATTAAACAATACCTAGCTATTACAATATAATTACAATATAATCTCCTTCCAAAAGAACAAGCAATCTGTTAGCTATTTTAATGAGGCATCAAAATAGTTCGACCAATAATATGGTACATGGAAACGCTGTCTTCATAAGAGAAGAAGCTAAACTAGCCAGAAACACTCACCGATTTGCATTTTCAACGTGAAACTACTTCTTTCAACTCTGTTAGAATAAATCAAACTACACTGCTGGCTGCAAGAAATTATTTGCTCACATGATTGTGATGTGATGCTAGGGGGCGTTGCCCATAAAAGCTGGTACCTACCACGGAGCTGACAGCTTCACGTTTTCTCGACAATTAGCTCAAAATATAAAAAAAGTAGCACAATAAAAGGTCCTAAATCTTCGTCCTGAGTAAGTTCATACCTAAATCAACTGTTAATTGTCAGTATTCTCCAAAATTAGAGCGTGACAGACAGACAAACAGACAGGACGACTACTATAACCCTCTCGCGCATGCGCGCTGAGGGTTAATGATCATAATATTGATGGGATGATACCAGCTGACAAATTGTGATAGCTGTAATAGCATAATGATAGGCTTCATACAGAAAATGAATCTAGGAGGGGCAGAAACAACTTTCTTAGATTTTTGGAGAGTCACTGAGAGTGAAATACTGACACATTATGTTGTATAGAGACCCTTGCAGACATAAATGTATGAAGGTAGGCTGATTTCATGCTGCAGAGTCAAAATGTCACTAAAAGATATAGAGTTGCACCGATATTGGAATAAGCCGATATTCCGATATACCGATATTAATGGCAGACATCTGCCGATACCGATAACTGATCCGATATTTAATTAATTTTAGTCAAAGCATAATTATGACAAAGAAATTAAACAAAACAATAAACATTATTTAGGATGACAGAAAACTGAAATTGTTCTTTATAAAAAGAAGAGTTTCTGCTCTTTCAGGGGCAAGGCGGTTTCTTTTATCGTCATATATTTCTCCTGCTCCAGAAAAAAGCCTCTCAGATGGCACGGACGTGGGAGGAGCAGAAAGATACTGCCTGGCCAGGTTGGCTAGATGTGGAAATCTATTTCGATTATCATTCCACCAGGAAAATGAATTATTCTTATGAAACGAAACCAATGGTTCAGAGAGATATTTGTCCACCTTGCTCTTGTCTGTGCTGTCAGTGTCAACAACTCCAGCTTCTTCAAGAATGTCAGAAAAACATTTAAGGACAGTTGTCTTTTGACGTTTAGGAGATGGCTCCCTGACTTCACTTTCTTGCTCAGTGCATCTGTCAACTTTCTCCTCCAGTACCTTCCGAGCTCTTAATTTTTCAATTGATCCACTGAAGAACTTATCTTTGAAGCGACAATCGAGAATTGTTGCTAATACCAAAGAACTATTGCTTTCAACATCTGCAAACCTTCTATTTAGGGCTGACAACATGTGTTGTTTCATGGTTTGTACACCTTGATCATTTTCATGATTTTCCAAAGTCTTGCGTAAAGCCCTAATAAAAGGAATTATCAGCGAAGCAGAAGCCTGTTCAGTTGATATAGATTTCGTTATCTCTTCAATTGGATTGAGCACAACAATAGCCTTGTTAACAATGTCTAACTGATTAGCCGTTAACTGTGAAATACTGTGGCCATGATCACTACAATATGCACCTAACGCCATTTTCTGTTCCTGCACACTCATCAGCATGTACAAAGTGGAATTCCACCTTGTTGGTTCATCCTGCTTGAGATGATGAACTGGAAGGCTGAGACTCTGTTGTATTTGTTTCAGTTTGGAATAAGCCAATGGTGAATGTTTAAAATGGCCAACAATTTTGCGGCAGACAGCAACTGTATCTTTAACCAACCGTTGTGATAATACACCTTCATGAACTATTAGCTGGAGTGTGTGGGCAAAGCAACCCAAGTCAGCATATCCTCCATCCTTCATAGCCTTGACCATATTGGCTGCATTATCCCGAACAATCAGATGAACTTGTTCCTTTTCAATAGACCATTCCTTGAACATGGTTTCAAACATGTTCGCAATGTTTTCTCCAGTATGAGACCCAGGAAATGATTGTGCATGCAGTACTGCTGACTTCCTTTCAAATGAATCAGTTAACCAGTGTGCTGTTAAGCTAAGCAGAGAATTACTACTAATATCTGTAGTCCAAATATCTGTTGTGAAACTTAGATACTTTACTTGTGCAAGCTCTACCTTCACTTTAATCCTTATCTCCTCGGTAATTGTAGGGATGACTGTTTCAGTTATGTAACGTCTGCTTGGCAAGCTATACCTTGGTTCCAGAGCTTGTAAGAGAGCTTTAAAACCACTGTCTTCAACAATCGAGAATGGTTGATTGTCCAATGCCACCATTTCAGCAATTTTCCTGTGAATTACCTTGGCTCTAGGATCATTCACATCCCACTTGTTGACACGGTCTTGGCTCTCAAAAAGAGTTATTTGCTTCGTCGTTGGAGCTGGCACTGGCTGTTTCCCTTCCAATTCCACTCTCTTCTTCTCTTCGTACTTCTTAAATTCCTCTGGATGTCGACTCTTCAGATGGCTTATTAAGTTGGTGGTGTTGAAACTTTTAGTTGTAGCTCCGCCACGTGACACTTTTAGCTTGCAATTATTGCAAATAGCGTACTTGGTGTCGTCAGCTAAGGAAAAAAACAGCCACAGCGCTGACTTCTTTCGGGAACCACTCGCACTCGGAGTAGCCATAGCTGGCTTTAAAAACTGAACCACACGGAAAAGAGTTTCGAGTTAGTTTGACGAGACCAAATGTGACAATGATCACGTCACTAATGTGCACGTGACCGAACGCATATCGGGAACGAATCGGCTCGTTTGAAATCGATGCCGATACCGATATTTTTCTGGCATATCGGTGCTATACCGATAGCCGATCCGATTATCGGTGCAACTCTAAAAAGATATTTAAGGGGGGCGAAAGCTTCTAGGTTGGGGGGGGGGGGGCGAATGCCCCCTTTGCTTTCCCCTAAATGAAGCCCTGTAATGATAACAACAATTAATACCGGCATGATGTGATGTTACAATAAGTACATGCTACAGTATACAGTATATGATAGCACAGTCTTTGGGTATGGAAGCCCTCAAGAAATGAGAGAGGTGTTTGATATTATCTGTGACACATGTGTGTGTATGTGTGAGATGGATTCGTGTATGGGATCAGAGGGGGGAGGAGAGTGGGTGCAGCTGCAGTGGCAAGCAAACTGTCAGAATGGATTTGTTAGTACAATTCTTTGTTATAAGGACATCAAACAGAATTTAGTATTTTGAAGGTAGGAAAAAAAAATTGAGCTAGAGAGAGAGAGAGAGAGGAGAGATGTAAGTAGTTGACAGTCCCCCCCCCCCCCCCATCCTCTTATCATCTTGTTAGTTGCAATTAACATGAAGAAACTGAATCCGTTTATCCAAAACTTGTATTTATGATTACATCAGCGGCCACTGATCTTTATGTTGCAGTGGAGGAGACGGTGTTGAGTAGAAGTTGTTGAATACCACAGTGAGAGACAGATTTACCAGGAAAGAAGCCTATAACAATAGCAACAATAACAACAATTTAAAAAGTAAAACAACAAAATTTTTTGTGAGCTTGACGGTTTGAGCTTGCTGATGGGTATCAGTCGGAAGTTCTCTAGATTTTGAAAACGTGTGGTGGGAGGTGGGAGACAGGGTGAGGGGGAGGGGGAGCAGAACATGTTACCAGTTAATTGTCAGCCGAGTATGTATGTATGTACCTCTGGGAGTTTTTCTTTAATGTTTATTTTGTGTTATTCAGAATCTGTAACCTCTTGAATACCTTGAGCAAGGTCACAGATGAGTCCAGCTTCTTCCACGCTCTGTGGCAGTGTGTCCTCAGTTCTCCAGACTACAGACTGCCTGCTGTCACCGTGCTCTTGGGTCGGCTCAACAAGAAGCTGTCCGCTGCAGATCAGGTCCACTGCCTGGGAGGATCCCTGCCTCTTGTGGTCAGTTTTTCAAAAGAAAGTTGGGGGAAGGGTTGGTTTTGAGGGAAATTTGTAGTATGGGATGCCCCTTTCGTTAGTGGCAGTATCCATCCATTTTTGGGCTGATATGTACTGTAGGTATTTGAGGATCAGTTTTTTTTTGGTTTTTTTTTGTAATTCATGAATTGATCTACACACAAGTTCCAGTGTATATTCACTGGTGATGTGCTCCATGAAGAGTGTTTCACTCAGCGTAGTCTAGCTTGTGTGCTATTTCCTGTGTTAGCATCAACGTTGTTGTATTTGAGGTTCTAATGGGGAGTAGTTTGAATCTTAACTTTGAAGTGTTAAAAATACCATGTTTAGGTTTCAGCGTAGAAGTGTTAAATATACAATTTTCAACTGTACAATATAATTTAAGTGTGTAAGTATCATACAATTCTCCCTCCATATACACACTCACACACACACACACACATACACACACATGCAAATGGAAATGCAAATGCAAATTCTCTTGCTGCCGCTAGGCGGTCACACATATACACACACATACACACACACATGCATTCACATACACATTGCACACACCACACAACGATTATTTTTTGAATGGCAGTCTTTTATGCTGGCTTATATGATTATAGTAAACATAAGAAAGTTATCATTCCTCAAGAGACTCGTGTACGATCTCTCTTTACACACACATGTGCCCTTCATAACACACATGTGTCCTTCATAACGCACATGTGTCCTTCATAACGCACATGTGTCCTTCATAACACACATGTGTCCTTCATAACGCACATGTGTCCTTCATAACGCACATGTGTCCTTCATAACACACATGTGTCCTTCATAACACACATGTGTCCTTCATAACACACATGTGTCCTTCATAACGCACATGTGTCCTTCATAACACACATGTGTCCTTCATAACGCACATGTGTCCTTCATAACACACATGTGTCCTTCATAACGCACATGTGTCCTTCATAACACACATGTGTCCTTCATAACACACATGTGTCCTTCATAACGCACATGTGTCCTTCATAACACACATGTGTCCTTCATAACGCACATGTGTCCTTCATAACGCACATGTGTCCTTCATAACGCACATGTGTCCTTCATAACGCACATGTGTCCTTCATAACGCACATGTGTCCTTCATAACACACATGTGTCCTTCATAACACACATGTGTCCTTCATAACACACATGTGTCCTTCATAACACACATGTGTCCTTCATAACACACATGTGTCCTTCATAACACACATGTGTCCTTCATAACACACATGTGCACACACTTGATTCCACATTCATCTGTACACACTATTTATCACACCGTGGCAGGCAGAGCTGTCTGTAGCAATCCTAAAACTACTGGTAAACTGACACGAGTTGTGTCTGATGTCTTGGTGAGATAAATCACTTGTTAGGACCACTTTGTAGGTCATTGTGGAGTCGAGTGTGGTGGTGTTTGTCTGCTGTTATTTTGGGATTATATATTTATAATATATAATATATATTATATTTATTAATAAAAGGAATTATTCGAAAGTCGTAATGTTAGCACTTTGTAATTTTAGAGTTGTGAGCTATTGCCTAAAGATTTCTGTGATATCAAACACTTTGAAGCTTTTTTGAAGTGATGTGGTGACTTTATAGCTTGTGTAGAGCCTGGGCGAACCTGATGTTGACACTGTGTGTGTGTGTGTGTGTGTGTGTGTGTGTGTGTGTGTGTGTGTGTGTGTGCATCTGGTGTGTGTGTGTGTGTATGTGTGTGTGTGTGTGTTCCATATTAGTTCGTGCATGTGTTATTAGTCATCAAGGAGTGAATGGTGGATAGTGTTATGGTGGCTTATGAAACTGCTCAGGAAGTTTTATGAAATGCTGCTGTTCATTGGCATTGAAGTTCCTTTCTTAGAGCCTAACTATGTACTCTGGAATGGTGTTGTGGCACAAATGGAAAGAATGAAGCTAATTTTTACTAATTTTATTTGCAGCCAAACCTCAACTCTGTGTTTGGCTAGAAGTTGTTTCCCCCTAAGGCTATTAACAAAACAATTTTTTTTAAATTGCCATAAAACAGTCCATATTTGATTGATAGTGTTATTCTGTCGACACTTGGTTGGCTGCACTATTTCAACACACACCCACTGAATATGTGCATCCACCTCTTTACCCACTCACTCCACCCTCACTGGTAACCAGATCTCTAGCATCAAGTCTGTGGATGTGCCCGTGCCCGTGGGTGTGCCCATGCCTGTGAGTATGTGCCCATGCCCGTGGATGTGCCTGTTTCAAAGTGCTAGGACTCTCTGTTTGCAGACATTGTGTTGTCACACCTTCGCTATGGATTCTGAACCTCATGCTCATTGCGGATTTCACCTTGTATGCCTTAACCGATTAATCGCGGAAGACGCAAATACGTGTCAATTGAGAAAAATCGATAACCGCGGAGGACGCAAAAATGCGTCAAAAATGCGTCTTCGCGTCCATTTCGCCCTACAGCTTTGTGGAGTCAAGGAAGCCACCAATCACAATTGCAGACGATTCTATATTGTTGTAAGTATATTTTAGGCTTATAAAATAAATAGACTGCCATAAGAAAATGTTGAGTAAATTTTGTCACAACAATAAGACTTCTTTCTGATAAAGTATAAATTGAAAATATATTTCATAATATAATAAAGGTACACAGAATAATTTTTTAGAAACCAATATTACTTTAGCTATAACTGCTCATGATAAAACAAGTAGAAAGCTATCTTGGCAAGTGGAACACTGGCACTTCAGCATCCTAGTGATGAAGACAATATTCTTGACCTGGCACAGCATGGCAGTGACAAGGATGGCAGTGACCAGAATGGCAGTAACTCTGATGGTAGTGACGAGGAGTTTGATGACAGCAAGAATGACTTCAGTACTGATGGGTGTAGTGACTGCAGCAGTCACTAGATGGTCAAGGACTCTGACGAGAGAACGGAATTGATGATTCTGAAAGGTAGCGATTTCTACAGGAATTTTAACCACATTCTTTATAACAATAAGTAAAAATAAATATTGTTATACAACAGGTGAGACTGCAGGGAGCCCTCTGACATATACTTCTGTTATGCTATGACCAGTTGCACTTGATAGTAAGATCACCAACTATTCTGTCAACAATGCAGCCTACCAGCACATCAAAAGTAAATACTCCTTGGAGTAGTACCAAACTGAATACACTCAAATATTCTATCATTTTTGTGATGTACCTGTATTCATACACAAAAGCCATAAAAAGCTTCTCTGTTCACAATATTTATAACAGATTGCTCAGTTCAAAATAAACCACACCCTAAATAAATATCAACAAATTCTTCCTGAATGTAAGACAGATGCGTGCAAAAACACTTTCTCTTACCTCTATGATCGAGTAGCAAACTGCTTCAGCCATGAATCTATACTTCCAACCTTACTAGTGTGCTTACTAAGAGCCTCAGTGTGATGCCATAAAAGTTTTTGCCAAACGGTGCGAGTACTTTGTTATTTTTAAGTCGGGAACAGCTCCTTAGCGTCGAGTTTATGCTTTCCCAATAGCCTAGAGCGTACTCTATCGTTCGATAATACTGTCCCCGAGGCAATCTTCAAACGTTCGTCTTCTTTCTCCCGCTTAGTGTCACCCTCTCACAAAGCAATCAATCCTCTGTGTCTCGCGTGCGCCCGTGACCGCATTACGTAAGGCGCAATTAAAATTTTTGTTCGCGTGTAATCGGTTAACATGATAGATTTGTTACTTTGCTACATTTTAATGTTTATCCTTGTTTTTCTCTTGTAAGGTTTTGCCTTAACCTTTATATGCATAGTATTACAATTAGCTCTATGCATAGTATATACATTATATATATTACATATATTTATACTTTGCATGTATGAGTATTGTGCAATTATTGAACGAGTATGGACATGTAAGAGGAGAAAGAGGTTCTTATGACATGCAAACATTCAGTCTATTGATCACATGTGCTGTATTCACACACATCAGCAGATGTGTCTAAAGTGGCTCACTGTTGATTGTCATGATCTTTACACACTCAGGCTCGGATTGGTGCATGTACACTTCCTTGCTAGCTAGTGGGAGGTACAATTGGGCCATGTCAAACAACAGAATTTGCTTTTTGAACTTGTGCTTAAAGTCTGTGTGCTTTGTCTTCCTGAAGGGAAGCAGTGGTGTGTGTGTGTGTGTGTGTGTGTGTGTGTGTGTGTGTGTGTGTGTGTGTGTGTGTACATGTCATTTACATGCCTATTGTTTTCTGTGCATGTGATCTGATCAGTATACCAGTCCATTGCACCATATCGTACACTCCTCCCTCTCTCCCCATGCCGTGCCATCTGTCTGCTTGTGTGGACCAGGTATTTATGGCGTGGTCTGTGTGTGCAGGTGTCTGGCATGTGTGCTGCCCTTCAGGACAAGAACATCCTCGTCCAGCGTACCATTCTGGACGTCATCAACATCCTCTTCCCCTTCCATGCCTCTTTCCTCCTCCCATCTGACCTCACGGCTATAGTTGCCGTTGCTCTGGAGACGCTCCTAAAGAGGGACGCCTCCCTTAGCCGCAGGTTTTACTCATGGTTATTGGGCCCCAACTCCTCCTCCTCCTCTGCCACCATCCCCTCTGTCCCCATCATCCCTCACTCAGAGTCAAACACTTCTTCCCAAGCTAAAAAGGCTAATTTGAAGAAGTCAGATGGGGTTTGTAGGATGTCTGAAGCTCACATGTGTTTGCCACTCTCTGAAAGTGACAGCCTCAGCGAAAGTTCGGGGTACTTTGTTAAGTACTCAAAGACGTACCTTCTGAGAGCCATTCATCGAGTCCTTGACGAGGCAGCGATGAGGGTGTCTGAGAGAGGACACTTAGAAGGGATATCTCTGGCATTCAAGGTGGACTGCGTCTTCCCTTACCGAGTTCTGAGAGCTCTGGCTGACAGACCAGAAGTGAGCTGCCTAGTGCTGGGCGATGTTATGCTAGACCTGGTCTGGTGCCTGAAAATTCAGCTGGAGGGCTTAAGCAGAGACAGTGGTGGAGGGGGAGGAGCTTCAGGGAGGACTGGTAAGGCAACAGACTCGAGAACCCAACCAGCTCCTGGGCCGCAGCAGAAGAAGTCTGCCAGTGGCAAGCGTGGATCCGTTAAGGCAGAGGTGGTGCAGTCTGCTAACCTTCTGTTTGTCTCTATGAACCAGGACTTTGTGTGGCAGTGGATGGAGAGTTTGCTGGAGAAACAGGCAGCAGCTCAGGCTGACTCAGAGGATAAAGATGAGGTTATAGGAGGAGCTCCTGGACCACCCAAACCAAGGAAGACTAGAGACAGTGTGAGAGAAGAGGTCACAAAGACAACTGAGGGTTTGGAGGAAGAAGATCAAGATGTTAGAACTGTTTCTGTAAGTTCTGGAATGCTCCCCCGAGATGAGTTGGTGGGTGGGCATCATCAAGAAGTGCGGGCCATGTCTCCGATCAGTGAAATGTTGGAGTCACAGAGGACCGGCAGGAGGACTAGGAACAACAAACACAGCACACGTCACAGCCAGACCTCGTTTGTAGCCACCGAGTCTAACAGAAAACGATCTAACTTCAATAGACTGTCCAGACAGCCTGGTCTTACTGGAGTCATCCCTGTTATCAGCCTTCTCTTGGAAATATTACCAAAGGTTTGTAATACAGGTGATGGAGTAATTCATTGAGTGGGTGGGTTTAACAACAACAGCAACAAAAAGCTAGATTATTAATTTGTTGCTAATTAGGTTTTGGAGGTATTACTGGAAGCTATTGGTATCCTCAGTTTGTGTAGGAACTAAATTTGAGCAGTAACACTAAAAAGGAATTGGGATGAGTAGTTAAGTTAAAGAATGCCGTGTGCAAGGAAGTTCACCAGCCAGTCCTGAGCCTGGTGGAGTATGTAGTTGAGAAAGTGATAAAAACTTCACACTTAGTGAGTGATCTTTTGTGTAGCTACTTTGAGGCAAATGGCAGTTGAAGCCACGTAGAGAATGTGTTATGGCAACCGTTAGGAATAACTGTTAGTGAGACTTGGCTATGTGTGTGAGTGTGTGCCTTATATTAATTATGTACTGCATGAGGGAGGAGTTTATATAACAAAGATTTGTGTATGTGTGTCTTATATTAATTATGTACTGCATGAGGGAGGAGTTTATAAACAAAGATTAGTGGAGCCGGAATTGTTGAGGGAAGTAGATGGTGTGTGTGTGCATGTGTTTATGTGTGTGGTGTGGTGGTTGTGTCCTTGGCTCAGGGCCTGAGGATTGGGTACCTGGTATTTGCTGGGGTGCAGATTCAAGGCCTTTTCTCATGAATAGGATGGTCCAGGTGGGACTTCAGGTGCCCACATCACTTGCTGTGAGGAAAGACCTGTTCTCCTGGAGTTCCTAGCCTGGCTCCGGGAGCTTTGCTTGCATGCTCACAGTGCCTGCTTAGTGCACAGGCATCCTGGCTCTGCCAGGTGTGCATAACTGCTAGCGGTTGCAAGAGAATTTTTGTGTGTGCATATGTGTGTGCATGTGTGTGTGTGTGTGTGTGTGGGTGTGTGTGTGTGTGCACGTGTGTGAGAGTGTATGTAGTTCTCTAATGAAAATGTTGATGATGACATTTGGTTGGTTTGAGTCTATGGGATAGTTAATCCTGTAGGTGAGGTAGAGAGTCAGATGAGTGAGTGTAGTTGATAGTTTTAATCTTCAGAGAGTGACTCAGTAGTTGTCTCTGTTGGTCATAGTAATGAACAGCTAACGACATGTTTGTGGCCCGCACAAGTTCAAGGGTCATTAAATATTTTATGATCAGGTCAGCTTTGGGGTCAACTATGCCAGAATTAATGATCTTGGAATGAGAACTGAATTAAATGGTGTTATCAATAAGAATTAACCAATCAAGTGTAAACATTGGGGCCATACTTGTGTGAGAACAAAACTTATTGGTTCTGTACTGATTGGGTTGGGCTAAACATACCGTATTGCTATGTATTCTATTGGTGTGATAGAACTATTTGTGTGTGTGTGTGTGTTTGTGTTGGTTAGGATACCCTGCAAGGCGTTCATGTGTGTCGCCTGATGGTTCAGTTAGCGTCGTTGTTGCGAACCTGCCAAGACTCTTTGTCTGCATCAGAGCTGAGTGGCTGTCTCTCTCTCACCGTCAGCCTCCTGTGTGATGTCTTCTTGAAAACACCAGCATCCTCCACTGGTCCTACACCTGGCTCCACCCCTAGCTCCACCCCTGTGTCGACGCCTACGACAGCTTTTCCATTAGTGAATGTATCCTCAACAACCCCTCCTACCAGCAGACGGTCAACAAGTTCTAATAGAGGTTCGGCCAGCAATGAGAAGCAATCTGCTTCCAAGACCAGCCCCACCCGATCTGCTTCCAAGACCAGCCCCACCCAAACTCTGGTCCTCGGCTTGTCCTTGGAGGAACTCAAGTTAAAAATGTATGAAGATTTCATGGCATATTTTACTAACTTTATCAGCAGACATGTCAACCAGGATTCATCACGGCTGCAGAGAGAAGAGCTGTGTCATGTATTCTCATTATCCTGTCAGGTGTTAGTTCTGCTGGGCAGGTCTCTGGCAGCATCTTCTGTTGCTGTTCACACGCTGGATGAAGGTGGGATATGTATGTGTGTGCGTGTGTGGGAGGAGGACCTTGGGAGGTCAGGAAAGGAATGTTGATATATTGGATATTGGAGGAGTTGGGAGTGAGTTGGCTCATGTATGGACGAGCTTGTGATCTGGGGATTCAGAAGTGGGTGTGGTAGGGGGGAGTGGGGATTGGTACGTATATGAATGTAGTGGAGAAGTAGTGATGTGGGGATTCAGAGGTGGGTGGGGGAGGGGGGATGAGTGTTAAGGATGTTTCAGACAGTAGTGTTACTATGTATGGTATGATGCAGATCCTGTGTCAGAGCCACAAGGTGGAGGAGGACAGATCAAAGGTCATCTCGAAGACTGGTTGTCTTGCTTAGTTCAAGTGTGTGGGCGTGGTGGCAGGTGTAGGAGGACTTGTTCAAGTAAGCCTGAAGTTGCATCAACTGGACCACCAGATAGTGACAATCTGGTCAATGAAACTAGAGAGTCAGGAACTGGGTCAGGGGTGGAGGTGTGGCTTGTAGCCGTGGAGACACTACTCAACCTGACTGAAATGGCCACCATGTTGCCACTAGCCCCTCCCCTGCATCTTCAAGCACCAGTCCCTTTGCCGGCACCAGTCCCTTTGTCGGCACCTTACCCAGTGGTGACATATTCTGTGGATGTCTCTTCTTCTTGTCTGCTGACCTTGGAAGAGGCACGTCAGGCAATCTTCACACATAGTTTTGTTCAGGTAATAGGAACACATATGGCATATGTATACTTGTGTGTGTGGTGTGTTGTGTGTGTGTGTGTGTGTGTGTGTGTGTGTGTGTGTGTAAGTGTGTTCAGGGTAAGAGGAAACACATATGCATAGGTATACTTGGTGTGTGTGTGTGTGTGTGTGTGTGTGTGTGTGTGTGTGTGTTCAGGTAATAGGAACACATATGGCATATGTATACTTGTGTGTGTGTGTGTGTGTGTGTGTGTGTGTGTGTGTGTGTGTTCAGGTAATAGGAACACATATGGCATATGTATACTTGTGTGTGTGTGTGTGTGTGTGTATATACAAGAATAACTAGTTCAGATGTTTATTCCCATTCACTTAGAAACCTGATGGCTTGAGATTCCTATTGTGGAGTCCCTCAGTGTAATAAACATAATGCTCTATCGTTCCTGGTAAAGCAGTGTTGATAAACCCAATCACTGGAACTGCAGTGTGCGCTGTAAACATCTGGCTACCTTAACATCCATGTCTTTTTTTTTTTTATGACAAATGAGGGTGTGTAGGTGGTAAGGGGTTGCCGTCAATTGACCTATAAGACTGTAGGAGCTTAGAAAATTGCATTGCATGACACACTTGTATAAATGAATGGAGGACCCCCCCCCCCCCCCCCCCCCCAGGAGTAGCAATACTGTATTGTATAGAAAGTATACTACCCCAACTTAAAAATATCCAGGACAGGCATCTAGTGTTCATGTGTCCTTCATGTTTGTTTTATTTATTATGTTAAACTGGTAGTGAGTCCAATAATGTAGTGGTGGGCGTGAGTCAGCCCATATGATCATTATTTAAAATCCAGTTTCATGAGGTACACTATTATGGAACTGAAAGTTTCATTATAATTACATAGGAAGTCCATTTAGCCTGTCATGGCTATAGCATGTCATCATGTTATGATGTTGGTCATGGAGAAATTGGCAAGCATGTGATTGACAGAATAGCAATGAAAGTGGTTGGAAATAAGTGTGTGGATATCTTGTATTGCATGTGCTAGTGGAATCACGGGCACAGGCTTGTGCTGTGCTCTGGAAGACATACGTATAGGCCCTGAGCATTAAATCGCTATACATATTATTGTGAAATGAGTGAGAGAGTGTATGCGGTAATTGAGACTAATTTTTTTCCCTTCATTTTCATGAGTCTCTGCAGCGAATTGAGTTATTAAAAAAAAAAATTTTTTTTTAAACAAACTAATAATTATAAATGATCACCCTGTGACCAACAGTGAAGTAAAATGAAATGAGGAGGGGAGGGAAAAGGCAGAAAATGACAAAGGTGCTGTTACGCTACTCCGTCTAAAAAGGGGGAGAGGGTTGGTTGCCGATGGAGCCGGGGATATGTGCATGTGCGAAACCTATGAATTTCTCATTCGCTCACCAATTTTGCTGAAAATTAATTAGTGGTTACAAAGCATAGTATTTTAGTGGGCATGTCTCCCCGGTGATAATGTTTTTTTTATTTCCTCATATTTTCTACCAATTATTGCTAGAGACTGACTTCCAGTCTGTGGGACCTGCTTTGTGTGGAGAGCCCTAGCCTCCACCATAGAGTGGCTCCAGTTCTAGGGTGGTTGCGGTCATTGGTCACCTGGAACAACGCCTGCGAGGCGTACATCCTGGACCAGTTCTCCTCTCAAGTGAGTTGTAGGATGGGAAGGAAGCGATGGACTTTTTGTAAAGTCAGGATATTGGAAGGATTGTATTAATAGTAAAGTGCATATATTTTGGTGTTTTCTTAATTATGCAGACATATGCTTACATGGAATATTATATGGGGGGGAGGGGAGTCACGCTGCATGTGACAAGATTACCAAATCTCTAACTTTTTTGAAAGGTGAATTTTTAAATTTGCTATTGAGTCTAGTCAAACAATTCCTTTAATGTTGGTTGTGAGGGCCTCTGTTCATGGCTTCTGTTCAATTTTCACTTGCTCCTATTAATGGGTAAGGGGACGATCTTTAGGAAGTGGTAAAGAGGATTAGGTACAGGGTCATCTCTCAAGAATGACATGAGTGTTGGACATTAAATGCACTTGAAGAGTTAAATATTTTGAAGTGGTAAACAAGTTCTTTGGAGCATTCTGAATTTCTGTTATCAGCGGTTAGTGGTGTGCTAGGTGTGAATATAAGCTATGTGCTGTAGGTAAGACGTGAGATTTGTGGCATGCATACACGTGTGTGTACACTATAGTACATGTATTAATAAAATTAATTAATTTTATTATTACAGGGACTTGATGCCCACCAGAGGTTTACTCTCCTCTGGCACTATCTGCCCGATATCTACAATGAGACAAGGATGGTGCCTTTTTACAGGTCAGTGATTGATCCCAACCTGCATGTGAGGTCATTCACTATGTCCATCAGCAGCTATCACAGCGAAGGTGGTCCGTGGAGCTTTGATAGAGATATCAAAGTCTTGATGATTTAAGTCCTTTTAATGTGCCAGATTTATATACCGTACTATTGCTGGGTATTGTAACTCACATGTACTTAACTATGTTCCATCCATGTGCAGGGGTTCATTTAGGAATTAATCTAAGAGGGGGCAAGACTGAGCTTTCGCTATCTTAAGGGGGGTCACAATTTCATACATAATTAATTGGTAGAGGACTTCTGATTTAATCATTTGCAATCACCTTCATTCACATTTTAGCTTTCCTTTTTGCTTGTGAGAGTTTAAAAAAATATTTCAAGGGAGGAATGAAATGACTTCAAGGGGGGTTGGGGGGGGGGGGGGGGGGGGGTAAATGAACCCCTGATGTGGTACACTTCATGGTGTGAACATCTATTCAGTTGTTCATCTATGTGTTAGTTATAATCTGGCTTGAGTTAGGGGTATTATCTACATACACACATGTAGTTGTCAATCTATTTTCTAGGCAGTGCCAAGAACTGGCTGTGCAACATGTTTCTATGCAGCTAGAGTAATCAAATACTCTAAAAAAAAAAAAAAAAAAAATTTAATTGCATTGATGTGACATGTAATCCCCCAGGCTCACGGTGTATTGATTCTTTAATTAAAGATGTATTTTTGTGTGTGCTTGTTTTGTGATTAGAGTAATCCTCAGGATGGTGGAAGGCCTTCGAAGTACCGATGCTGCCATTTTGAGTGTGACCAGATCATGGGTAAAAACAGCTCTGTCAGGAAAATCCAAGGACGACTCCTTGGTCAGGCTTCTCCAGCCTGCTCTGAAGATCCTGCTGAAGCCAGATTCCCAGAGAAAGCCTGTAAACAAGAAGCCTATGGTCAGGATCACTCTGAGCCAGGAGGATGCAGAGAAAGACATGAAGTACGCGCAGTATTACTTCCAGTCACTCGGCATTGAGAATCCTTACTCTCCCTCTGTGAAGGTGCAGTACTCGGAGTTGCTGCTGTGCTATCGACAGCTGATAGATGCCAGCCAACTCTTGTACGCTTTGTCACTGGTTGAGTCGGTGGTGGCGGTAGACCCAACGATGTTTGTGCTGGTTTCAGGCAACATCATGGTGGATGTTTCAATGGTAGCTGGATATGGAGGACTTGATTTTTCAATCGACCATCCTCACAGAGTTGCTAGGGAATGTGGGACTGGTGTGGACAAGCCTAAGGACAGTTTATCGGGGTCTTCAACTGAGGGAGCGAAGTCTCTCAGCCCCAGTCATGCCATGCACAAGAGCCTACTTGAACTCCTGCTGTCTGTCTGTGTGGATTTGCTTCGCTCAGAGTATCATGCAACTCTGACGGTGTCGACAGAGGACGTGTTGGAAGGTTTGAAGGTCAAAGTGGCAAGTGCTTCACTGCTGTCTACGTTGTTAGAGGAATTGCTAAATGTATTGGCCGAGAAGAAGAAAGAAGGCTTGGGTGTGGCCAAGCCCGAGGCAGCAGCAACTACAGGTGGGAGTGGCATGGAGTGGAAGGTGTTGAGTCCCAGTTTCGTATCTGCCCTTATTGCGCTCTGCGATATCCAGCTGGTCGGACTCCTTCTTCTTGGCAAATCTGTGCAATGGTGGGAGGAAGCGTTCTGCTCCTCTCAATCAGTCAACTCCCAGAAGGAGGCAGTTGGCATTTCTTGGGCTTCTCTGGCGGCTGAGTTGTCATCACATAATTCTTGTCCGCCATCTTATGGTAACTCGCTCAGTGTCCTTCTACATTCCTTGAACGCCCAAATGCTGAGGGTGGTCCAATGCCTGATAGTTCTGGACACACAACTCAGCCTGTCTTATGGAGGAGAACCCAACCACCATGGCCACATGCAGCCACACGTTCCTCCAGCAAACAAGACAGAAGGCATTACCACCACTTCAGGTGTGCAACTTATCAGTTCACCCTCTGATTCAGATATCTCGAGGCCCATATCTCTGCCTGCAGTTCTTCCTGGCAGTCTGACTGCCAGTCAACCATACTTCAGAGAATTCCTACTCCACGTGTTGCGTTGCCCGTCTCTCTCTTCGTTCCACGGGCATTTTCTCCACATGTTTTCTGCCACTATTTCGAATCTACTTCACCAGCAGGTACTGGAGCTGGCTCCTAATCTTGTCAAGCAGCTGTGTGAGAATATTGAGTATGTGGTAAGGCACAAGTCAGCTCCGACAGAAAAGGATTTGTCCAAGGGCCACTTCTGTGTCACCTACTTGAAGTCTGTTCTCGATGTCGTACGATGGAGTATGTTTGGTATGATTGAAGAGAGCAATTCGACAGGAAAGAGAAGCTACACATTACGTAGCAGACTTCAGAATTCCATGTATGGTATTGTACAAGTGATACAGGCGGGAACTCCCAAGCAAAACTTCTCGCCCACTCTGAAACAGACGTCCGCCATGTCCTGGCTCCTTGGGGTATTCTCTGTCTCTCAGAAGGCATCCCTGTCTGGACTAGGAAGCAGTGGCAGTGTTGGTGGGAGTGGAGCTGCTGGTTCTAGAGATAAGGGCGTGGCAGGGGAAGGGGGTGGGGCTGCCGACACCTTGGCACAGTCGTCGCACGGAGTGGACAGTCTTGTGGGTCAACACGTGCTGATGTTGCTTCCGGCTATTTACAATGCCATGGCAACGGTATGGACCAATCTCTACATACATGTAGGAGGTGCTAGGAAGGGCACGGATTGGAGCACTGGGAGCTGTCACATGGATACTGCAGTGACGGAAGTAGGTGTGAGTGTGAGCACGGGGATGGGTGTGAGTGTAACGTGTGTGTGCTCAATGGGCAATATTTTCTTCCATTATAGGATATAGAATGGTTGTTTGGAGAGATTCTCTGCAGTCTTGCTGGGATGGAGCCTACTGCTTTCTTTTCTTCCATCTCTCACATCTGGCTTGAGTGGGTAAGGGATCATCAGATTACTATAGTTATGTTTTCATTCAACTCCCTCGGCCAATGAGTTTCAGGACCACTGACTGAATAAGAAGAGTTCATGTCAGGACCTGGCAGAGGTTACGTTTCATGGCATGATAGCTGGCTGTGGCGTGTGTAAACAGGAATAGAAATCATTGAAGAGGAAGGGGAAATGTATTCTGCATTGGTGCACTTACTGCTGTGTGTATATGGGGGAGGTGAAAATGCCATGTGGGTAAAGCAGCGTCACACTCAGTGGAAGGCGATTAAGGCAATGATGACTATTGTAGCTAAGGTGAAATTAGCGGGGAATGGATGGTGAAAGTTTCAAAAGGGAAGGAAATAGTTTCACAAATTAGCGGGGAATGGATGGTGAAAGTTTCAAAAGGGAAGGAAATAGTTTCACAAACTTTATTCCACAATCATGGGATGGAAGGACAGAGAGACTGAGAAGCAGGAGAGATAGACAAAGAAGGAAAATGGGATCCATGATTCAAGAAAGAGAGCTGAACAAAAGAAAGGAGGGGGTTAAGAAAAGCTGAGATGGCTTAGGAAGAAAGAGATCAGGAGAAGGAAGCTGATGTACTAAACCAAGTGGGAGAGGATGATAAATGGATAAAAAAAGCACTTATGCTACTGTTTTCCTAATTGCAACAGTTAGTACAGCAAGCACCGCTGTGTGGCAGGGACTTGTGATTAACTAATATTTTATTATAACAATAATGGTAAATAGTAATAATTATTATCATTATTATTGTTGTTGTTGTTATTATCATTAGTTTTAGTTTGCCATATATTACTCCATTGACATGCATGCTTATAAACTGTTTCAGTATGATACCTTTTGATTCTACAGAATATCAGTAGTTCCAGAGATGGTGACTGTGAAGTTAGTGCTGGTGTCCAGGAGAGTCTGAGGCTACGACTGAAGCAAGAGGCATTCATTGATATTCTACATCAAGTCAAAGTGAGTCCAGCAGACTAACACACAGCATGCTATTGGGGGGGTTTCCCTAAAGGGGGTCGTCGGGGTGAGTGTTGTTACAATTCTAAACTGCATGCAAGAAATTGTGTTTCCAAAGATGGGAAGGGAGGGGTGTGTGTGCATGTGTGCGTGTGCATACTTGTGTGCAAGCTTGTGTGTGTGTGTGTGTGTGTGTGTGTGTGTGCAATGGATATTGGTGTTGTAGGTACTCCTGACCACTCGTAATGTGAGAGAAAAAAAGACACTGCCAGTCTTCTGTCTGCTATGTATTTTGGCTGCCAGGTTGACAATCACCTCATAGTGAACTTACAACACACACCGCGCGCGTGCGTGCACACACACACACACACACATACTTGATTTCTGACATTTTGTTTTGCATGACAAGCTTCCTCTTTCTTCAGTTATAGTTCATGGATGGGTAAGCATTGTACAGGCTTCATTTGATGGTGTCATTCTTAACCCAAATGTAAGGAGTCCACAGAGTGACCATATGAGGGTGGTGAATATTCTAACTGGCTAAGCTAATCAAAAACAGTCGACCATATGTGACAGTCTATGGGAAAAGGGGGCACTTCATGCAAAAATTGAAATTGAGATATAGGCTCCAGAAGTAAGTCGTAGGAAAAATTCTTTCTTTCTCCTATTTTTGTTTTTTGCAGAATTAGTCTTAGTGACCCTTACTCTAAGTCTACGCCAAATTTCAAATGCCGAAACAACTTAAAAGACCCCAAGCGTGCCGTGGAAAGACAAGCTACTTTTTCTCGTTCTCAAAGTACAATAAACGGGGAATGGGCGGAGTTTCAAACTAGCAGCTAAAAAAAAAAAAACGGCATAGCTTTGAGAATAGTGCATGCAATCTACAGCTTACCTCTGGTTGAAAGTTTACTACTACATGGAGTAGAGTAGCCAAGGATTCCGACAAAACAGGCTGTGAGACGCTCTGAAAGCTAAAAAGAACTCTACGCAAACTTCGTTAGTCGCCGTTAAAAAGCGGCTGTACGATTTAATTGCGTATGCGGAGTACGCCGTTAAGTATACGGAAACATTAATTATACCGGAAGTGGAAATTTAATTTATGTTTTCTCGATTTCTAGTTCAATTGCTTTGCTGAATACAGCCCAGTTCAACTGCCAGTTTCTCTTAGCGTGGAAGGTTTTACCCTCCAGTATTTTAGCACTAAGTTGAGATAAATTGTAGCTTTTTATTAGCATAAAAAACTCAATTTTTTTTGTTTGAGTGAAGTGCCCCCTTTTCCCATAGACTGTCACATATGTTGAGAACATGACTCATGTTATCTCGTGAAAATACTTACGTGTGCGCGTGGAATATCTCCCCATATTGTACACTGACTCATGCAATAAGCATTATATATATATAATGACCTCAGACTTGCTAGCTAATTGCAACTTTTTACTGCATCAGTTACACACAGATGCATGCTGTTTTATAATGGTGGTTTCAATTTTTGGATAACATTTCCATCCTGAACTGGAGCTTGTGAGAGCCTTGGACTCGTGTTCTGTAAAAGAAGAGATGTGGTAAGAATCGTCATGTTTAACAATTGCAATTAAAGGATGTGGCAATAGGCATAGCTAGTCAAAATTGGTAAAAAAATATCATTAAATTCACTAAATCCCTCCCCCAGAACTTAGCAAAGTGCGGTGAATAAATTTGCTTCGAAAAAAAAATTACTGGTAGTGTTTAACCCGTAACCCGACCTCCGCATGCAATCTATTCACGCGTGGCCAGCTCTGAATTTCTACGCGGATCAATTAACTTTGGCGCCAAAAAAATCTACCTGTTACCGCGAAGCAGGAGGACAAACGGGTCCTGAGCTATAACTGTACAACTGTAGTGTACTAGTCTGAAACAGTCACCTCAAATAACATCCTTCTATTATACTTTCAGGGTACGGAATGAGGCTGTACTTGTGAAGCCATTGGAGTAGCTTATAACTCTGTCTCAACGGTGACCAACTCCATCCTGACTGGTACCAGCTCCTACTATTCTACCAACCTTGTATTCAGACTTGGCTGCGTATAGACTCCGTCATCATCACTTCAGTTCTTTCTGTTGGGATTTCTACCGCTATATTCTTCAGCCCTATCCTATCACCTACAAGTCTGAAATTTGTGCTGAACTACCCCGCTCTCACTAATGAGCAACCAACTCCAAGCAACATTGGGAATACGCCGTCACTTCTGCTCCGGGGACTAACCTTTTCCAAAGTTACAACGGCCATCTCATGGCTCATTATTGTATTTCTTATTTTTGTTTACAAATGGGCTCTTTTTAGAGCTACCACAAGTCAATTGATTATGCTCTTACCAATAAATTGCACGATCGCGGAGCTCAACGTTATGGGGGGCGGGGTATAATAGCGAATCAGTAGTCAACTTGAAAATATAAATCGATATTTCGTGGAATTGTATCATTGAATTGAATCCAAATTTTGCGCACAAGCAGCATACCCCCCTTAGAATAAAGTTACAGAGAGATTTTTTTTAGAATAACGCAGGAGTAAAACGGCACGAAAATTTTACTATTTACAAAAAAAGAATATAGATATTAGAAATATGGCTCTGTAATGTTGCGAAGAAGCCCGCTAGCTACCTCTGGAAAAAAAATGAGCACGCTAGTTCCTTCGGCCGCTTCGAAATAACACCAAATAGTAGCCGGTGTGCAGAGCTGTATTGCCGTCCCAGACGGGTCTTCATTCTTCAAATTTGGCTTGCTGGAGTCCTCTATTGGTGCTCATTCCATCTGTAACAACAAAGTAAGCCCACAGTACACAGAAAAAGAAATATAAAGACATAGCAAAAACAGTCAATTTGCGGTTACGTGCCTCGGTTTCCGGTGGCAGGGCACCCTTAAAAAACCAATCAATTCACATAAATTAGCAGGAGGTTTGATTCTTTAACTCTATTTTCATGCACACACATTTTAAATATTCAAAATGAACATGATCACTTCGTCCTGCTGTGCTACACATGGTCAGTTTGCTGTCAACAATCACCTAGCTTGGAATATCAGGCACATTTCTGTGTTCTCCAGCATGCATGAGACATGTATGTAGCGTGAGCAAAGAAAGTCTCCATGTTTGAATCCATTCATGGTAAACTATTTTTTGTGTGATCATTTCAGGAAAAACATTGTGAAGGGATGGATTGGGTTCAGTGAAAGTTCTGATGTAGTGAAATAAACTTCAAGTTACTCGTGTGACTCTAGCTTACATGTGTTGTTATCTCTGCATAGCTGCAAGAATATCAATGGCCATGTTTGGTCCTCTGGAGAGAGAGAGAGAATGTGTGATTGTTGTGTGTTTATGGGTATACAATAAACCAGCTAAAGTACTCTATGTATATTATCTTCTTTGTTTCAGGGTGTTTTGCAACATTTACATCTCGTTTAGAACAAGCAGATTCTGTTATGTCAGTGTTGACAGTCGCTCTGCAGAGTCATAATCAAAACATGCCCTTAAATTTTTATTTTACTTCCCCCCCCCCCCCCCCCCCCCTCCAACCCACTTATTTTTTTCTTTTTCTTCTAACTATAAAAATGATTTCCTCAGCTTCAATTGGGACAAAGACTCATATTCCCCATCCGCATTATAATGGTGTTATTCATTCGTTTTCTGCCTTTACTACTACTGTTCTCTGGCTGCCCGTGGTGGGCACTAAGTGGAGTTCTGGCTAACAACATAATCCAGCACGATGTGGACTCTCTCCGTTGCAACACCACAAGCCCCAGGTCCTGGGGAGGCTGCCTGCCTTGGGCATTCTGCGCTGCCGATGGCAACTGCAGCTGTAAAACGGACTTTAAAAACAGTGTCATATGTGGAATGGGGAAAACTCTGGTAGAAACCTGCTCATGCCTTACCTATAGTGAGGCAGACAGTGAATATAATCTTGGTGCATGCTTGTACAGCTGTACTATAAGTACAAGTATATTTTACTATGAAATAGCCAGCGACAGACGCCAGTTGACAAACGAAACGTGCAGCCCCTGGGGGAGAAGTGGAACATTGTGTGGAGATTGCCTGCCTGGGCACAGCCTTCCTGCTTACTCCTACCAGATGTCCTGCATCCAGTGTCCCCACAGCCGCAGCAATAAATGGAAGTTGGCCCTCATTGTTTCTGTCTCTATAACCGTCTTCTACATCGTCATAATTATCTGGAGAGTGCGCATTACGGCGCCTGATATGTACGGCTTCATTTTCTATGCACAGCTATGTTCCTGCCCCATTTTCTTGCGTCAGTTAGCAATGGCTCGTTTTTCATTATCAGACACATATTTCCACTCAGCTATAAAGATATTATCTCCTTTTTACACCATATGGAACCTCGACATGGTGAAACCTTTCACTGAAAACTTTTGCTTAGATTTGGATCCACAACTGACTTTAAGTTTAGAGTATGTGGTTGCTCTTTACCCACTTCTGCTAGTCTTTGCCACAGGATTCTTGGCTAAGATATGTGAAAGCAAAGCAATGAGGAAATATGTTTGTAAGTTGCTCCCATCATCAGTCTGCAATCACATTGGTTCTAGTTGGCCCCAGGAGAGCAGGCCGTTGATGGATGCCTATGTAGCCTTCTTTGTCCTGTCTCTGACCAAATTCTTCTACGTTTCTTTTGACTTGCTCATTCCTTCCTCAATCGACTCCCTTCAACCGAATGGGTCGATAAAAAGATTTTACACTCTGTATTTTTCAGGCACAGTGAAGTATTTTGGCCCAGCTCACCGGCCCTATGCAATACTGGCCATCTCGATGGTGACAATATTTGTCATATGTCCAACGACACTTCTCTTCTTGTATCCATTCCTCTGGTTCCATAGATTGGTTCTCAATAAGCTCCCACTTAAAGTACAACTAGCACTGCATCACTTTGTGGACAAGTTCCAAGGCTTCTACAAGGACGGGACCAACGGCACACGAGACTACCGCTACTTCTCTGTCCTCCACATTACTCTACTCTTCATTTTGTTCGCTATGTACTCGACATTAGGGGTTCACAAATTTTTGTTTGTAAGTAGTATTATTCTGATACTAGCTGGCTTTCTCTATACCTTTTGCCAGCCCTACAAGGAACCTTATGTGAGCTGCTCCAAGATGTCCTCTCTCTTGCTGCTCACGTCTGGCATACAATACTCTCTGATCAGTTTCGTCTCCCAAGTTTCGAGGAAGTGGTTGGTGAATGTCACAGATGTTATATGCATTCTGCTGGCTCTGATGCCACTGGCATGGAAGACATACTCTGTGGCCCGTGCTATGTATTTAAAGGCAAAACAGTTCAGGAAATTGAGCCAAAAGGGCCATCAGATGGAAAAGCCATTGAACGACGATTTAAAGGTGCTGTATGGAGCTGTGTGAGAATGAAACAAGTGTGCTCAGTTTTAATGTCAAATGGCAAACTTTTAATTTTTTTTGTTTGTTTATTTGCTTTTCTAATGTGGTGACATAATACAAATATGACATAATGGATGAATTAAAAAAAAGTACGAGTAATTTGTGATAAATTATTGGACTATGATGGTTTATAGTGTTCTAGACACCAGGAAACTTAGGGGTAGTGTGTTTGGCCAGCAACTAGAAGCAAAAGTGCAAAGCGCAACGAAACAGTAACTTTAAGATCGATGATAAGTCAGTCTATGTATTTTAGTTACCAGATATGCCGAATCCAGTTTATGGAAAAGGTGTCAACCAGTATGACAATATAAACTGTTATCTTTTTTTGTTTTAAAAGCTACTTGACTAAAACAGCTCCTTTCTTTTATTTGCCAAAGGAACTGTGCGAAGATCGCCTTATATAAGACATAAGTGTGAGAGTTGTTACAATTTGTTGGTATATTCGGTGAACAATTGTGTGTGAAAGTGTCGAGTGTTACAGCTACTGCTTAGCTAAAGAATACCACAACTATACATTAACTGACAAATAAACATATTAGCTGCCTTTACACAGCTTTTTAGCTACTGCAGCAGTAAGCAAGTCTCAATGTAGGGTAATTGTGCAGTAATTCCTTATATTAGAAATGCACAGCCTTTTTTTTTTTTTTTTTTTTTTTAGTTTATAGTTGTGGTGAGTGGTTACTATGGCATTGAAACCCCTTACCATATGTCATTTAAAAACTCTGCCATTTTAAAGTAGCACGAATGCATTTTGTCAGGAACACAGGTCATTTAGATGAAGCTATCATACTCGGGAAAATTGAGGTAAGAATTTTTTTTAGCTAAAATACATGGTGGGTCAATGGCTATAATATCTACTTGTAGCTCTTTTAGGAATAAATAGACTGGCCACACTACATAGCCACTTTGTAACTTAACTAGGGAGGCTCGCTCACCATTTGTGCTTAAGCACACCACTAGTCTCTATGTATATGTGTGTATATATTTGTACCATAGTACGTTCAAACTGTCAATCAGATTGCTCAATTTGTGGTGAATATATTTCATACCCACCTCCTAGGAGGTGAATAAGTAAACTATCTAATCAAAATTAGATTTTTGTACTACATTTCCTATAGCCTAGAGCCATGGTACAAGTTGGTTGTATCACTCTGCTTTCGGTTGGTATGGGATTTACACTATCCTATACCACGTGGGATTTACACAACCGAGGGTCGAAGGCCCGAGGATAGCGTAAATCCTGTACCGACCGCACATGGAGGGGTGCAAATGACTTGTACCATGGCTCTAGGCTATAGGAAACACACAAAAACTCATTTTGATTGGACGGTTTACTTATTCAACGTGAATGGAGCAATCTGATTGGACCATTTGAATGTATGATGGTATATGTATATGTGACTGTGTACAGGAAAATCAGTAGGTCCTGTCGGATTACACTGGCATTTTTTCTGGACCAGTAGACATGAAATTACATAGTAGAATAATTCTAGAATAATACTTAAGCTTATAAATGAAAAATAAAGAGAAAATGAGAATAATCAGTCCAAATAATCTATAATTATAAAAGAAAATCAATAGTGTTTTGTTTTTTGTTTTTTTACTTCCAAAATGAGAAAAGTTTGAAATACTGGGAGTGCTGTCAGCTCAGGCTCCGAGTCAGCAAGTCATCTAGAGAATTATGCTCGGTTTCTATTTTTGAGCAATTCAGCTATCATACAGCATCAGAATTGACAAAATGAATTTGAAGGGAAGAGAAGGTGCACCTACTGCTGAGTTCTTCAACTCCCTAATCCACATTCCCCCACAATGTCTGCTAAGGTTTCTCACAATTGAACTTTTTTCAGCTGCAGGAGAGCCTGTTTTCTTTATTCATTGATTTTTTTAAATATATAAAAGATTAGCTTGCTGGTTAATACAGGGTCAGGTTCAAACCTGTGCAGTAATTCCTTTGAAATTCCTTTTTTTTTCTTCTTTTTTTCTTCCTTTTTTTATGTGTTTTTTTTTTAAGTCGGAATGGTTGCGGTGAGTAGTTACTATGGCATTGAAACCCCTTCCATATGTACGTGTAATTTAAAAACTGGAACGTTTGTTTTAGAAGCTGGCGTGTTAAAGTGATTCGTACAACAATACTGTAGTTTATGTAACCTAATTGGAGAGGCTCGCTCACCATTTGTGCTCAAGCACACCACTAGTAAATGTAAAAATTGGGGATTTAGGGTTGCCCAAAAGTATGGGAACTAGTAATGCAGTACTCTATTTAGTGTATGTGTGTGTGTGTGTGTGTGTGTGCACGCGTCTGTTTGTGTGTGTGTGTGTCTGTTTGTGTGTGTGTGTGTGTGTCTGTTTGTGTGTGTGTGTCTGTTTGTGTGTCTGTTTGTTTGTGTGTGTGTGTGTGTGTCTGTTTGTGTGTGTGTGCGTGTGCATGAAGGTATTGCCCCTGGATGTGTTGCTACACTGCCTTCAGTCAACGTTGACAGACATAGCACGTGTTGAAGACCATGAGTCTAGCCTACTTAGACAGCAGTACTTGCTGCACTTTCTCTACAAGTACATCAGCAGGTGAGGATATATCTGGTCTGTAGTCTTTGTAACACTCACTGTATCTCCATTCCCGTTCATTTTCATATTGTCCTAGTGGTTGTTGTTTGTGCTCATGTGTACTGTATAGCTTTGTTTCCTGGAATCTGCAGTTCCCAATTTCCCATTGTTTTAGACCCATTATTAAAAGTGATCTTTTTTATTATTAGGTTTAATTGTGTTTGGTAGAGTTCAAGAGGTTTTGTATGCCATGTCAATTGATGCCATATATCTACTTGTGTGATGTAAATTTTGTCCACATTGTCAGCTTTGCTGATCAGGCTCAGTTAGCCAGATAAGGTCTTTTGAATACTCTACTATTTTCCTCCTTCCCTTTCCTTCACACCCCCCCCCCCCCCCCCCCCTCTCTCTCTCTCTCACACACACACACACACACACACAACACACACACACACACTGGTGCATTTGAAAAGAAAATAGAGTAGAAATCAAGCACAGGGTGTTTATGAGACAGAAGTTGCGCTGTTATGGCTGGCATATTCTGTGTTTTATTATGTATCCTAGTAGTTGAGCACATGAGAAATACTGAAGGTATGCTATTATTAGAGGGAAGAACAAATTCTGGTGAGGTCCAAGCAGCATTTTTGAAATTTCAGGGGGTTTGTCATTTCTCTGATGTTAATGAAAGTTTGGGGGCCAACGTCTCCATGAAGGTCAATTTGGGGGGAAACACTTTCTTAAAAGCCTAGAAACTTCTTGTTACTGTAATACATAGTGAGTGTGATGATGTGGGTTGGTGGGTGGATGACTGTAGTTCTCGTCAGAGCTCCAAGGAGTTGATGGAATCTCGCGGGCCACTTGTGTCTTTCTTGAAGGAGTACCACGGACAGATGTACAATCCCACTCCGCAGGCATTGGTTAGGGGATGCAGCACCATGTGCATGCTCATCAGGTGAGATTGGATAGTACTTGTATTGATATGAAATGATATCTGTGTTCAAATGCCCCCTCCCCCACCCCACCCCCTCCCCCTAGTATTTTACATGTTATGGTGTGTCGTGTGGCACCACCAAATTCAAAGACGCAGAAAAAGGAAAGGAAAGAATTGCAGGTGAGAGTACAATTTTTTCCCATGGTCTGAAGTTGTTATTCCCTCCTTTCTTCCTTACCTTATTTAGGATGTGTGCCACAAGCTGTGTGAAACACTGAGTATGGTCGCCAACGTGGGTGTCGTCCAACCTGATTACGTCATGGTGGACAGTGCCGACACTCACGGTGGATCCCATGTGTTACATGATGACTTGGATAGAAAGGATACGGAATCTCCTATTTCACACACTGGCCGAGCCCCCGCCCACAGTGGGACGGCTGAAGAGGTCCGGGGTTCAGATTCCAGCAGCTCGTTGCCTGCGCGGGAAGGTGGTAGTGCTGTAGGGACCGAGAGGAGGAGTAGCAGCTTGGCAGAGTCTTCATCGAGTGCTAGTTGGAGGAAGGGCAGCCTGGAAGATAGTGAGGGCTCTGAGAGTGATAGAGCTGCAGCTAGACGAGGCCGGACAAGAAAGAAGGTCCCGGTCTCTGTGGAACTACTGCAGCCTGCTCTCCAGGCTCTGACCGTGCTATCTAATGTAAGACCTTGCTGGTTTGTTAATGGTCTTAGTAAATTTTAATTTTGAGTTGAAGGGGAGAGCGAGGAATAGAGGAGGAGGGGCCGGGGAAGGGGGGGGGGGGGGGGGGGGGGGGGGAAGAGGGTGAATGTGGGGGGTGAGTGTTATAAAGGGAATTGGCAGTATTTGAGAGAGGTACCAATTGTTGTTTGAGGTGAGTAGACATGTGGTTATACAGATGTCAAGAGATTCAGGTAATTAGAGCCTCACTAATAAACACAGTTTTGTTATGTTATGTAAGTTACCTACCATATACATGGTAAAGACTGGTATGCAAAACAACAGTAAAGAACAGCATACAAACAGGAATCATTGAGAGATAACGCAGAAAAGTGTGTTTTGTTATTACAGATATTCCATCACACTTTGCTAAATATTATGAATCACAAGCTGTGAAGGAGTTGCTGCTTTGGCATTGCACGAAACCTTTTTTGTTTAGTTGGGCAAAATGTGAGCGGATTCAATTGTCCATAACTTCGAGAATTTAAATAGGCTGGTATGCTCGCTCAGTGGTTGAGAGAGACAAAAAGAGTGTGTGTTTATGTATGTGCTTCAGGGTTTCATACAGACTATGGGAGCCCTGGAAATTTTTTACCCCAACTGAACCTTTTATAAAAAAAATTAATCATCAGTGAAAGGTATGAAAAGTTATGTCCTTACTCCACGGCTAGTTTTTAAAAATGCCGAATAATTTTTGTCAAAATCAACCCTTTCCACATAGTTCTGGTCCTTCAATAGCAATTGATAATAGTTTGTCGTGTTTTATCTGACAATTCATTGCACAGTCATGACTTCATATGGCTAAACGTTATGACTCTACTACAAAATTTTCCCCCCAGCGAAAAATCCTGTATGAATCCCTGTGTGTATGTCATTATATACTAAATTATGGTAATGTTAGAATTACTTATAATTTGACTTATTTGCAGGTATTGGCTCACTTTATTGACTGCATCTTTGACAGTTCAGAGAAAGATAAAGTGACAACTTTGCTCAAAGCAGTTTTGTTGAATGTCTGGCCGCATCTCCACAATCACAGGTAATGATGAGTGAGCATTGGTGAGGACTCTAAAATGTGACTGCACCTCTTCTTTTTGCTTTTCGCAGTCACGACTTTCACGAGTCGTGCACTCAGTCGTCCAAGCTTCTTGCCTCTCTGAGTGGATTTCAGGTGACCAGGAAATCATGGAGGAAAGAGGCCTTTGATCTTTTCCTTGCGCCGGATTTCTTTGCTACCACTCTGGCATCTCTCGTGGAGTGGAAAGTGATTGTGGACAATCTGATGACTCAGGATCAAGTCACATTTAGAGACCTGCTCACTCGCATTCATTCCACCAGTGCCACTGGAGTGGTCAACATCTTCTCTTCGTTAGATCAGGTACTTTCTTAGAGATGACATGTACAGCTGTCACTGTTTGTTTTGTTTTGTTTTTTGTCTCTACTTATCTCTTTCTGTTTTTCTCGCAAGCTGGTGATGTAGTAATCATGTGTGCTAGTGAAAATTTGGTGATTTTGCCTGCTATGGTTTCAGTGAAGTGTATACATTGAAATATGATTTTTATCCTGACAAACACTGTAGGTATCAGTAATGCAGCAATTGCATTCTTGTTCAAAAGCTGGTAATTTTTTTTATCTGGAAGCAGAGGGAAAAATGAGGGTTAACTCACATTGTAACTTATTTTATGACTGTGATAAGCCATTTAATAAATAGAATAAATTAATGAATTAAAAACATATATAATAATAATATGTAGATATATAAATAAAAGTAAAATTATGATGATAACGATATTATAGCTAATAGTGATTATTGTTCTTATTATTTTTATTATTATTATAGTGTGATAGCATAGTTTTATTGCATCACACTAAGGGTGTACTCTGGTGTTGTAGCTGCTATTGTTGTTATTTATTGTTGTTTGTGTTGGTTGTAGGAGATATCGTCAGGCAGAATTTTGTTGAAAAGGATGGCATTTGCTTTGTTGTCTGGAGAAATTGATCAATATGTTAAATTTCTTCCAGATATTCAAGGTAATGGAGAATTAATATTTTCCCATATTTTCAGAATATGTTGATTATTTGCAGAAAAACTGTCAGAGTATTTACGTGTGCTGCGATATCCATCCATTTTTTGTGAAATTTTTCTCACTTTTCGAGTTCTACTCCTAAAATTTTCACCTCACTACCTGCTTTCATTTTGGCCTGCTATGACTGCTGAACTGGTAAGTGGTAATCTAGTGGCTTGCTCCTTTGGCTCAAAAGAAAAGATATTACCTGTTTTTTTTTGCTGTTGTAGTTGTTGTTTTTGTGTGTGTATGGTGTGTGTACATGGTATGTGTGTGTGTGTGTGTGTGTGGTGAGAGTGTGTATGGTGTATGTGGCATGTGTGTGTACGTATGGTGTATGCAGCGTCTGTGTATGTACGTGTGTGCGTGTGTGCGCACACACACACTATGCCAGCAATTTTATCTGGCTCGATAAGTGGGAGAGAGAGAGAGAGGAGATTGGGGTGATGTATCCGCTATTATCCTGTTCAGATGAAGACTGGGTGTCATTATGTTACCTGTAGATTTCACAACTCGTACAGTTGGAGTCAGACTTAATGAATGCAGATGGCGATCCAGAATTGGCCTCATCTTCTGTCCCACGTTCTAAACTGCAGTTATATTTGGCTGCATGCAAACTTTTAGATACTGCTCTGGCCCTCCCCCCACAGTGCATTCCACATTTTCAGTGGTGAGGGCAACGACAACAAGAAAAATTAGCATCGATAGCTATCATAGTGTTATTTCTATGCAGGTTGAAGTGGGGTTTTATAGCAACTGAATCAGATGAATTTATAGTGGCCAGATTGTGCAAGCTATTCCTAATAGTAAGTTATTGTTGTCAGTGTATTATTTCGTTGTCTCTCATCTCACTCCCACTCACCTATCCCGTCTCTCTGTCTTTTTCTCTAGACGGAGAGTGATATGGATGAGCTGAATTTGACAGCCAATAACTTTTCCATGCCATTCTTGGGTTCTTGTTCCATTTCATCTCTCCAAGAACTGAGACCTTTTTTTGCTGCTGTGAATGTCATGCATTCCTCGTGTAGCTCAAATCAATTTTTAGTTTCATTTTCCTGGAAGTCTAAGCAGGCCAGCAGTGCTGCTACCTCTGTTGAAGAAGTAATCATGCAGGATTTTTTAGAATCATTCATTTGAATTCATTTATTTTTTTTATCATATTTCTCATTATTATTGTCAACTTGTTGAATCAATTTTTCAATGCTTTCAAGTATTTATAATTTCCCGCGAGCAGTGGTGCACGTGCGCTAAGTGTGTCTAGGTTGTGTCGTCCCGTCCCCGTGTCCCTCGGAGCGAGAATCCGTTGGTGACAATAATAGTGTCGGCACACACACTAAAAAGTGAACTTCATAATAGATGTAAAGTGGGACTAGGGAAGGTAGCTTAACGTGCTGAAATTTCGTGAAAGTGAGTTTTCTTTTGGTATGTTGATGTGCATTAAATGAGGCTGCTGTATTTTTTTTTTTTTGCATGCTTGTGACACTGTTTTAATAACTTTTTCTGAGCCATAAAATAGGTTGACTGTAAATTTAACAACGCAGATGATTTTTGAGTTGTATACTGTTGACTCCCATGTGGAGAGTGCGACGTACTAGTTGAATAATGGTGACATGCACGTTACACACGTTTCGCGATTGGTAGCCGCGTACTATGCTAAAGCTAGAATCGGTCTGCCGCTAATATCCTTTTACTTTTTCACCAGATGTCTGCTTATGTCTTTTCAAGCTAATGACTTCTTCAAGTATACAGGTATGAATCAATAGTTGTTTGTTTTTAATGTCTGGTCCAAGTAGACATTAAAAATATCAGTTGGTATAATAATAATATCAATGGTATAATAATCAGTACAACTATGTTATTTGTTTGTCTTTCTTGTTGTCATTCTTTCAGTTCAATTGTTGCCATATAACCTTCAGACTGTAGTGATTTTCAACATGTTGTATATTTCCCAGAGGAAAGTTGCCTAGCATTATGTGGCCTAACATGCAGGGAGTAGTTCCTGGAGCTGTTCAGGGACCTGTGCAAGGCTGGGGAGCTGCAGGTGCAGCACAGGCCTTGCCTAATCCTGCTGCACAATCTGTTGGTAAGTATAGGTATGGCCAAAGCCACTGATGACAGTAAAATTAAGGAATTTAGTTATTATTAGCTAGTTAGTGCTAATTCTGTCATGGCAGATTGTTGTTTCCCCTCACACTTCATACCTTGTGTGAGGGTCGTCAAGAATGATTTAGAGCTAAATTACCTAGTCGTAACATAATTGTTGAACACTTTATAGCACAGGTAAGCAAGTTTTGAAATTCATTGATTAAAGCCATGAGCTAAGTTACAGTATTTGACTTTGTGAATGCATGTTTAAAATTCATGATTTGCCTATCTAGGAGGGTTCATATTGTGAATACGAGACTGCTAGAAATCGAAAACTGTGAGTGAAATGTTCTGAATAATGTATGTGTGTTAGCTCCATCTGACTGGGCTAACAAAGCTGCGCATTGGGCCCAACAGAAGCAAGTGCTAGAGCAGCAGCAGCACTCTTATCAGCAGCAACAGCAGCAGCAGCAACAGCAACAGCAGCAACAGCAACAGCAAGTCTCTTACCAGCAGCATTTCCAGCAGCAACCACAGATGTATAGCCAGCCAACGGGAGGAGCTCAGCCTCAGTACCACCATCAGCCAGGAGCTCTGCAGCAACCACAGCAGCAGTATCAGCAGCAAGCTATGCAGCAGCAACAACCTCAGCAAGTTATGCAGCAACGACCCCAGCAAGCCATACAGCAGCAGCAGCAGCAGCAATACCCTCAGCAAGCTATGCAGCAGCAACGACCTCAGCAGTCGCAGCAACACCCTCAGCAAATGCAGCAACAGCAGTGGCAACAGCAGCAGCAGCAACAAGGCTACCATCAGCATCACGATCCACACATGTACCATGAAGGTTACCAAGCAGAGCAGGATATGTACGGACAGCAAGAAATGTGGTCGGAGCATCCAGATGGGACGTGGCAAGATTCTGGTGGAGCATGGCAAGAGGAAGAAGGATGGGGTCAAGGTTCACGACCCTCGGCTCAGTCTCATGGTCAGCAACAACAGCATATGTATCATCGACAACAACACCAGCAGCAGTTTAAGAATACTTCACGACCTAACAGTGCAGCATATGGTGGGAAGCCTTCGGTCACGAGCAGGCCACCACCACAGTCTGGTCCTCCACTAGGACCCACTGCAGTTGGCCCTGCAAATCCTCTTGCTGCAAACAAAGTGTCCCCAGCCACTGGTCCTCCAAAGCCTGTGGCGTCTATGAGCAAGCCTGGCTTAGCCTCCGGTCCTCCAAAGCCTGTGGCGTCTATGAGCAAGCCTGGCTTAGCTTCCGGTCCTCCAAAGCCTAAGGGACCGCCTGCTGCGAACAAACCTGCCTTGACCAGTGGTCCTTCAGGAAGACCTGTAACCAGTTCTCCAATGCCCACAGCTGCAAACACTGGAGGATTAGCTACTAATCCTTCTAAATTGATTATGGGGTCTTCAAAGTCAGCAGCGCCCATGTCAACTAGTCCAGCTGCACCGCCACCATCTTCTCAATATTCAAAGGCTCAGCCAAGCCCTCAGTTCTCTTCTGGAAGTGTAGGGCAAGGCAGAGCACCATCACAATCTGCACAGCCGGCTGCATCGAGTCAACCCGGTACTAAGCCAGCTCAAACTGGTCAGATATCAGCTATACCAGCACTCATGGGGGAACCAAAGCCTTTATTTGCCAACATTGGAACTGCTGGCAGTATCAAGGGAAAAACACCAGATTCCAAAGTACAGCAGGGGGATAAGCCAAACTCTACAACTGTGTCCGCGAGCAGTCTCGCTGCACATGCCACGACAAGCAGTCCTGTTGCTTCCACTAGTGGAAAGCTTGGAGATTCTCCAGCTCTATCCCAGCATGAATCACCAAATCCTGTCGTCTCTGCTTTGTCTGCTTTTCAATCATCTAAAGCGAACATTAAAGCCATGACTGATAACCAAGGGCAGCAGGGAAGTAGTGCTCAGCTGGCGCATAATCTGGCCACTCTGGAACTTGCTGAGAGGATGCGAAAGTTTAAAGAGAAGCTAGAGCAAATGCAGAGTGTAGGAAATCGACATGGCAACAGTAGTTTAGCTAAGGATGCAGTCGTAGGAGCAGATGAAGCTCAAGGCTTCCCTGGTAGGGGGCGAGGAAGGGGTGGTGGGATGGGTGGGCGTGGCCGAGGCTCTGATGCTGGTCGCAAGGTAACTAATCCCAAAGGTTCTGCTGGTTCATTCCGTATTGTCAATCCAGATTTTAATCCTGAATTGGAGCAGCGAGGAGGGAGTGGAAAGCCTGGCCAGTTTCGTAGTGTCAATCCTGAATTGGAGCAGCGAGGAGGGAGTGGAAAGCCTGGCCAGTTTCGTAGTGTCAATCCTGAATTGGAGCAGCGAGGAGGGAGTGGAAAGCCTGGCCAGTTTCGTGGTGTCAATCCTGAATTGGAGCAGCGAGGAGGGAGTGGAAAGCCTGGCCAGTTTCGTATTGTCAATCCTGAGTTTGATCAGGGAGGAGGAGGAGGCAGATGGGGAGCTGAAAAAGCAGCTGGGAATATGCAGCACATGGCCAGGGGTGGTGGTCGAGGTCAAGGAAGAGGGAGGGGCTCTGGTCCAGCCGTGAGAGGGTACGGGAGAGGTGCTGGGAACTTTGAAAGTGAGGGGTACTATGGAAGAGAAGAGGATTATGACAACTACGGCATGGATGAAGAAGAATATGGCTATGAAAATGAGGGATACTTTGAAAAAGACAGCACAGAGAAGGCTAGAGAGGATGGGCAGGAACAAAAGGAAGATTCCAAGTCTCCTGGTGATGTGGGTGGCAAAGATAAAGATTCTATCAAAGAGAGTGACAATAAGAAAGGTGACCGTGGCTCACCACAGGATAAAGAGTCTTCAGAGCAAGATTCTAAAGATGGGATTGACAAAAACAATGTTTCTTCCAAAGACAACGAAGAAGGATCTAAAGATCTCCGTCAAGATTCAAAGGATCGGGAGGCGGATTCAAAAGAGCGAAAGAGGGACTCCAAGGATCGCAGTAGAGATTCACGAGATCGAGATAGAAGTTCAAGGGAACGAGACAGAAGTTCCAGGGATAGAGATTCTAGAGAAAGAGACAGAGATAGGGATTACCGGGGTAGGTGGCCAAGAGATTATCATGACTATAGGGACAGGGAGAGGATAGGGCAAGATAGGATAGGGCAAGATAGGAGAGAGCGCGAACTCATGGAATTGGAACTAAGGGAACGTGAGCTCTATGAGAGGGGAATGATCGAGCGCGAGATCAGAGAGAGGGAGCTTCTGTACTTAGAAAGAAGAGAGAGGGAATTGATGGAGCTAAAAGAAAGGGAATTGATGGAGCTAAAAGAAAGGGAATTGCGTGAATTGGAGGAGCAGGAAAGGAGGGAGCGTATTGAGAAGTACACGAGCTACAAAAAGACAGATGCTAGTCTTGGCTATCACGAAGCTGTGGAGGTGATAGACTATGGCCATATTGGTAATGCACCTGCCCAGGACCCTGAGGTAGGAAACCAACATTTCGAGCCACCAGGAGGTGGAAATGAGCACAATATTACTTCTGGGAAGCAGCCAGAAAGTGGTGGCATGAAGAAAGTAGTGGTACAAGTCAAGAAAGAGGAAGCAGGCGTCGAAAAGGAGGATGTTGGTAAGCTGGATTATACTACTCCTTCCAGGTATCCTGGCGAAAGTAACAAAATGTCAGATTCAATTGATTATGATCCTGCTTTCACGACACCCAGTGACCCATACCCAAGTGTGGATGGAGATGGTGTAGCCACTGCAATGGAAGTGCAAGAAGCTGTTAGTGACTTCATGAATATCAGCTCTGAGGGACCAACTATCCCTAGTCTTCAAAAGGAAGGGAATTCTGCAATCCCTGGATTGGGGTCTAACGAAAGAGCAGAGACTGAAGAACAGAAGCTTGCTAAGGTCAAGGTAGAAGAAAATGAGGTCAAAAATGCCTTGAAGGCTCAGATTATCGAACTCTTTGGAGATTCAGAAGGCGACAAGATGGTAAGCTCCATGGAAAAGGTGGTTAATCAGCTGACGACTTTGAAAGGACTGGAAACTAGTTTGAAAGCTCTTTCAGCCAAGAGCAATGATAACAAGGCAGCTAAGGCTATGGATGATGCAACAGCTACGGAGGAAGCCAGGAAGCAAGTTGCAGCTGTGCTGGCTACAGAAAGTGACAGTGAAGAAGTGAGTTGTAAATTTGGTGAATTTATTATATGTATATCTGTTAAATTTTATAGTAGGTGTGGTTATGTAGGATCTCCAAGGGAGAATTAATTTTTATTTGTAAATTATTTTAAATCAAGGATCACCTGAAGTTCAAGCAAGACTTTTCCTCCATAGCACCCTTCCTGTATACTGCAATGAAACTATTCGCTCGTGGCCTTTTCTTTTATTTTTTTTAAGGCCTTTTCTCTGTGAATTTAAAAAAATTATTTTCATACGGACGAGAAAATTGTGCACTTTCATAAAGCAGTTTTGTAGTGGCAGAATCTATTTATACTGACCAATCTATTTGAAGATGTTGCAAGGTGATGCTGGTAAGATACAGGAAGTGAGTTATAGTTAACAGGTGAAAGACAGGTGTTTTTCTCCCTCTGTTTATTATTTGTTTATTTCTTCCTTAGTGAACTCATAACCTGCAATTTTTTTTAAATACTCGCGGTCCTTTTTTAGCTTCGGTATCTTCAGTGTTTCTTTTCGGCAAAGAATTGCTGTTATAATTCTTGATTCATACCAGCTGGTGTTATAAAGACAGCAGGCGGTGGTGTCCTTTTGCTGGAAATGAAACTTTCACCAACTAATTTGTGAAAGAAGTGGCGACAGGTTTTCAGCAGTCCACCTTACTGTGTTAAGCTTTTAGTCACTTTGGTGTGAGCTGAAGGCCTTGTTGATTTTGAAGTCATAGAAAGTACTATAATCCTCACATATAATATGCGTGCTGAAGGTTAGTTAGCTGTCCTTATGGCCAAAAAGCACATGCCTGCAGTGAGTATTAATTACTCATAATAATCAATGATTCTTATTGTGTTCAGTTGCATAAACATTGGGATTCAAGAGCTGGAACAAGCAGTCAACAATGCAGCAAAGTGCTTATGCGAGTGTGTGTGTGTATGCAGGTGGGGTGTAGGGATTAGTTCACATTTTTCACATGCTACCCATTGTAATCAATTGTCATTACCAGGCAAGTTGAAAGACATGGTTTAAAAATTTTTTTTTAGTTAGTTAATGTGATATAGCTCATAACCTTTCCTGAAATGTGAATGTTGGGATCAACATACTCTGGTATTAATGTCTGAAAGAATTGTAAAAAGTTGTTAGTGTAGACATTTTTACCCCAGTTTTCCATCACACTTATGAGTTTTTTTCCCCTTCATATATACTTAACTTTCTAAACAGCGGTCTTTTTCTTAAGAATCATGGAAAGTTCTTTTAAATTCTTTTTAAGAAGTGTTTTCACTCTATTGTAACATTTTATGTCGTTAGAAGTGAATACGGAGTCAGTACGAAAATACTTGAATAATTGCTGACTTATCTGTTCGCAATGTAATGCTTAGAGGGTTTAGTTGAGTGTAGATTATTAATGGTTCTTCCGGATTGGTTATTACATTTTGATCTGGCGCTCATTTATTTTACAATTCCAATTAACGCTCATTTAGATAATGATTACAAGACATTGTATTACTTTGTCAACGTATCCAATACATGATATAAAATGCTGGTGCTACGTGCAATCGTTCCTTATCCTATGCTCAGAGCACTGAGTATCGTACCCGGTGCGAATAATTAGGCTATCTATCATTACTGGGTAGCAAGAGCAGCACATGATAATCCAGCTGACACTCTTAGAGAAATCGTAGTCACATGAGCGCACGTACCTAAAGCTGTGCATTCAAGTTAGACATCTTTGGTCAGTTCCTATTTAGTTAGCACTCGTGCTGAGTGTAGCAGTTTATGTGAGGTGAGTTGGTACAGGATGCGTTGTAAGGTGATTAGTTGCTTGAGGGTGTTATATTTGTAGTTTCATCCATTAGTCGATCCTTTGTTATCATGTTATAACAGATGTGCCCACTCTAGTAATTTATTTACGTTGTTTATTACAGGAGTCTCTACCTAAAGAAGTGAACCAGCACAACAACCTACAGCCGTCTCACCGTATTTTAGAAGAGGAAGAAGATTTACCTCAGCCGAATTTTACTACTGACTCGGTGGCCATTGACAGTGGCTACAGTGCTAAGACTCGTGAAGCTTTTTCAAGCAGTGCAACTCCTCAGGGTCAAGGGAGGGACCAGTACAATGCTAGTAGTCACCAGTATAACCAACCCACCTCTCAGGCTTATCGCGCAGAAGTGCCGGCACAGGTAGATTATGATGGCATTCCTTATGAGGAAGGAACAAGTAGAGGACAGTTTGATGGAAATCCTATCTCTTCTTCCCAAGACATGGACCGAAGGCCTCATTATGATTTGGAACGGGGATTGCCACTTGATGGAATGGAACGGGGATTGCCACATGATGGAATGGAACGGGAAACTCATCGTGATGGAATGGGGTTTGCTGGCTATGACAACACGGGTTACAGAGGATACCAAGAACACGGATATGACAGAAGGGACAGAGGTGGAGGGGACAGGGACCAGTGGCAGCCACAACATGAACATTGGGATCAGAGGCAAGGTTGGTCGGAACAGAACGTTTCATTAATGGGCTGGAACTATTGCATTTGTCGGAATAGTCAAGTTACTAGTGTTGAGGTGTTATTAATCGAGACTCTACAAAGCATGAAGAACACAGTGGTGAAACATAATGTGGGTTTTGTCTTGCAGGTTATCAACCTCACGTTCCCCAAGACCTAGGAGAGGACTCTTATCACCGTGCTATGCCCATGGACATTGAACCACCTGATGACAAGGATAGATACTCTGGCAGTTTTGATTACAACCATAGCAGAATCGGCTCCAGCCTGCAGAGTGTCGACTACAACCATGGCCAGGCGGGCTCTTCAGACTACATGAGAAGGACTTATGATGACCCTGCTGTATCTTTTGGAGGAGCCCCTGTGGATCACGGTTCTTCCATGTATGGGGCAGGTGGATACTCCTCCTATCAAGGCTACGAGGGATACTCTGGAACGAGTGGTATGCCTTATCAGAGTCAGGATGCTTCATTCTTCTCTGGATTAGACCCAGCAGCTATTTTTGCAGCTTATACTGAACAAACTGGTACGCATGCTGTGATTTCTCAACTTGCTCTTTGCTATGTGAATGTTGATTCTAATTCCCCCCCCCCCCCCTTTTTTTTTTTTCCCTCCCCTCCCATTTTTGTGTGTGTGTGTGTGTGTGTGTGTGTGTGAAGGTGGTGGTGACCTAAGGCGCAAGGGTATTCCTCTGTGGCTCAAAGATGAGCTTGATAAAATGGATAGAAAAAGAAAGAGAGATTTTGAGAAAGAAGAACAGGAGAAGCTGAGGGATAGGAGTGGAAGAACGCGTCCAGCTTGGAGAGAGGATGAAGATTCTGGAGGAGATGAGCCAAGTGAGGTTAGAAATAGAGACTGGGGGAGGAGGGAGGACAGGCACAGGTCTTCGCGGCTATTTGGTCACACAAAGTCATCCTCACCTGAAAGTGTAAGCTTTCAATACTGTAAAGTATACTTCTTATGTATACATTTCAATGTCTATACCTTGATAGGATGGGGAGTTAGGGCCTCCAAGGAAGTGGAGAAGAGCAGGTGATTCACCCGAGGAAAATGAAGAGAAGAAAATGAAGATGGTAAGTATATTTCTGTCTGTGTTGAAGTCTAGTACAACGACAAGTTTCGTGATTTCAGATGCTGGAGCTGAGGAAGATGCTGACTGAGATTTTACTTGAAGTTACCACCCAGGAAATCAGAAAAGTTGCCAGAGAAGTGTATGATGATGAAACTAGTGAGTTGAATATAACTGTATGGTGATGAAACTACGTGTGGGTTTTATTTTAAGAAAAAGGAATTGAAGTGGGCAAAAGCTTCTGCAAGTGTTATCAGTAACTTCCATTTTAACAAGTCTGCTCATTTGTCATGTGTGAATCTTTTTTTTTTTGTTTTTTTTTTTGTAGAAGTCAGATTTGTCTTCAAAGAACCCAAGATAAAGCCTAAGAGAGCACTGAAGCCTGATAATGTGCTAGGTAAGACTTATTATTTTGTTATTACTAACCCTCAGCACACATGCGCGAGAGGGTTATAGTTGTTGTCCTGTCTGTCTGTCACACTCTGATTTTGGAGATTACTGACAATTAACCGTTGATTTAGGTATGAACTTACTCAGATTTAGGACCATTCATTGTGCTACTTTTTAAAATTTCTGGCTAATTGTTGAGAAAACGCGAAGCTTTCAGCTCCACGTAGGTACCAGCTTTTGTGGTTAATGCCCCATTATTGTGAGCAAATAATTTCTTGCAGCCAGCGGTGTAGTTTGCTTTATGCCTGGGGAAGTTAACGGAGTTGAAAGAAGTGAAGTTTCGCGTTGAAATGTATACCTGTGAGTGTTTCTGGCCTGTTTACCTTCTCTTATGAAGACAGGTTTCCATGTATCGTTTTTATTGCTTGATCTATATTGATGCCTGATTAAAATAGCTAATAGATTGCTTGTTCTTTTAGTCTGAGATAATAGCTAGGTAGTGTTTAGTAGTGCTGGGGGTTCGCACATTTGGTGCTTCATTTTATTATTTATTATGCACTAAAACATCTGTTAACTTTGAAGTATGTGTAGTTGTTTGTGTGTGTGTGTGTATTGGGGGGTGAGGGTAAGGTGAGGTCAAATATTTAATTGTTACTTATATCTTGTTTATAGCCTCACTAAGCATGTATGAGTCATCCAGTGACTCTGATGATGAAAGCAAAAATTCCAAATCATCTAAGAAAGGTGTCAACAGAGCATTTGCAAAGGCAGTGTCTAAGGCATTTGAAGATTCCAAGCCTAAGAGTGAAGACAAGTCCTCTAGAAAGGATAGAGTGAGCAAGTGGGACGTGAAGGATTCCAATAATCAGTCCATGAAGGACAAAGACTCAAAATACAAAAGCAGCAGTAATAGCAGCAGTCGTAGCAGTAGCCATCGCTCATCATCATCGTCTTCGAAACCAAAGACTTCCAGTTCAAGTCGGCATTCTCCCCCTTCCTCGAGAAGCTCTTCTAGATCTAAAAGCTCCTCCTCATCATCATCCTCTAAAACATCATCCTCCTCTTCTAGGACACCTTCGTCTTCTTCGTCCAAGACACCTTCGTCTTCTTCGTCCAAGACACCTTTGTCTTCTTCGTCCAAGACACCTTTGTCTTCTTCGTCCAAGACACCTTCGTCTTCTTCGTCCAAGACACCTTCGTCTTCTTCGTCCAAGACACCTTCGTCTTCTTCGTCCAAGACACCTTCGTCTTCTTCGTCCAAGACACCTTCGTCTTCTTCGTCCAAGACACCTTCGTCTTCTTCGTCCAAGACACCTTCGTCTCCTTCGTCCAAGACACCTTCGTCTTCTTCGTCCAAGACATCTTCGTCAAGGACTTCATCATCGTCCAAGTCCTCTGCACCGAGCACAGGTTCTGGGGCTGTACAAACCATTGGAGCTGGCTCAGTTCCTGTTACTCGATGGACTGACGATTCTCCGACTTGAATTTAATTTAGCATTGCCTATTAGTAATAAAAATGGACTACTCCACTTGTATATAAAATTTCCTTCCTGTACTTGCACCAAATTATCTGCTCTTATTCAAATGAACTCTTTCATGAATACATGCACTGAAGTTACTTATATACAATATTCATATTATCACCTACTACAAAATGTGCTAACCCATGAAATGGTATGAAATAGTGTGACAATTGAAAATTTTTATATACTTTTATTTTTATTTAACATTGAATTGACTGACACGAGAATTGAATATTCTCTGTTCTCTTTCCCTTTACTCCTACATGGATGGGAGTCGTCACTTTCCCAGACGCTGCTTACAGGACGAGTACTTCTGAAGAACACTGTAGAAATCTTTGTATTGAACTTTGTGATGAGATGGTAGCGTACTGCAACACACAGATGCAGGCGTGTTCAACACCCGTGAACCAGCATTTCCCACGTATAATTTTAAAAATACCAGTATTTTAGTCTGATCACTATTTCGTATTAAATTGCTCTACTGCATAACTTACTGTATTTCAGATAGTCGTAGGTGCCATGGTGGATATCCCACTGTGCTACAGGCTTCTCCCAATATCAGTACAACATCAGGCTCTGCTAAACCGGTAGCACCTATAGTAACAGCAAAACAAAAATTTTTTTTTCACATACCAATAGGAATATTATGTCATTAGTTGGTTACATTACTTCCTTTCCTGACCTGTTATCCTGGGTGTCAGGGTGTCCACATTGACCTGTTCTAACCGTTCTCTTCTGCTAATTATTGCCTCGCACACTTCAGTGGCCACTTGTGTCAGCCGCTGGCGTCCATCCTCTGGTGACAGGAGTACTACTTGGTAAGAACCTGCAAGACCACACAATTGAAAACGCATTGGTTGTACTATGTATGTATGTATGTATGTATGTATGTATGATTGGCTTATTTACAAGTTAATAGTTACTTCAGTCCAACACCTTACAAGTTGATTACTCAGCTATTTTAATGTTTCTTTTTAAAGCCATAGGACAACCAGCTGCCATTAAGAAGACGGGATGGCTTTACCTGGCAGTCAACCAATTTTCTCCCTCCCCCCCCCCAATTTTGAATTTTTCCCTGGGAACAGTAGGTGTATTAGGTTATTTTACCTATAATAATTATGCATAAAGTGAGATGGAGCATATTTCATTAAGGTGTCTTATGAAATTTATTTATCCGTGAACATTATACAGATATAGCAACAGTACACTAATTAATTACAATTATTGTGAATCTACTTTCTCTCATGTGACTACTGTAGCTGCCCAAGAAGAGCGGTGCTGTGTATTTGAAAGTTGTTTGAAATCAGATATTTTAATTGCAGCAAGTTCCAAAATGCCACCAATAATGTAAATACTTTTAATTCAATGGTCACGCCTACTTCAGTACCATCCTGTTTCAAGTTGGTAATTAAAGACATTTCTGTGGGCAAAGGGTCTGTCGCCCCAGTGCAGCTGATGATCTGTGGTATTCAGTGAAACAGTTAGCAAGGAGCATGCGTGTGCAGATAGCACAAGCAGCTTGTGTGCATCACCACAATAGAGCCAAGGTTTCATCTAGAAGTGGAAATGTCCGCTTCTCTAAACGTGTGAAACAGCAGATCGCTAACTTCCACAGTATTTATATTAACTTCAGTGATCTGCTAAAATCAACATTTCTTTTCTAGACGAGCCCTTGGTTTTGGTGTACTTAAGTTAGGAAGAAGCTGCTTCGCTTCGTCCTTCTGGATAAACTCCCCCCCCCCCCCCCCCCCACACGTTTGGGGTGCTAACTGTACTGCACATTGGGCCTAAATAAAACATCAATATATCAATCACTATGGTTACCTGTGGAACCCTGTTGGTGAGAAGTCTGTAGATTGACTAGGTCTTGGGAAATATTCACTCTGATGTCAGGCAGAGGAGGACTAAACATCTGCTGGTGATGGACGCTTATCTTGGCCTGTAGTGTGGACTGATGATTCATAATTTTTCCTACAAAAACATTCCACAACTGGGTCAGCAACAGGTTAAAAGGCCTTGGTGTTGACTTATTGACAATGTAAACTGCCTGTATAATGATGATGTATGCATGTATATATGTACGTATGTATTTATGGATGCATGTATGTAGTGGTTATCTGGGCCGTTTATTGCTTGCCAGGAGTGCTTATAAATAGTCTATGAAAACAACTTCACCAGTTTGACGAAGTCACACAACATTCTCACCCTCCCAGATATGATATTGACGTCACACAGTATACTGCAAGCTCGCTAGAATGTGATAATTAAGCACCCTTTTTGGGGTGCTGCTGAACAAGTCTTTGTATTGTATGTTCCCAGACCCTTTTCCTTCCCCGCGTAGCGGTTAGGGTTGGTAAAGGGTCTGGCGACGCGAGACTAATAAACTATGCCGTCACTCACATGTATGATACGTTCCTTTTTAGAACTAGTATAAACAACCTCACAACAACAAACAACCTCACAACAATAAACAACCTGGAGATGACTAAATACCAGACTACCCAGATCCACCAGGAGCTGTTAAAGATGACAAAACCCACCATTGGGATCATAGAAGGACACTGTTCTTATTCCACATGCAAATGCCCACACTGCTACTTGCGCCAGGTCATCACACGACAAGAATTCCTGGTGGACAATGACTGCCAAGTGGTGAGGGATCTTCTCAAGCTCCTTGGCATCTGAGGCAATAGTTTCCAGTTTCTTCCCCTTGTATTTGCTGGAGGTAAGTTGTAGGAGACAGCCCCACATCCATACTATTCTCGCACTTAGCCAGCTTTTGGCCCATAAAGTACAATGTAAACTTGCCAATGTAAATCTCAGCACTCCTTCTGTAATAGTCATAGTAAATTCTCCTGCATTACCACAGTTTGTGGGTGCGATAGTTGTGTGTTACAGTCTTCTTTACACTTGTGAGGTGGCGATCCTTTTCCGAAGGCACAAATACGCGCGAGCTCGATCGACACGTCAAATTATTGTCACCTGACAAATACACATTCGTCATATGATTTATCGCGGGAACAATATTTTAGTAGGTAAAGGGATTCTTATGGAGTGGATCTTTGTCTGTAGTGGTAGGTAGTCTGTCTGGGTATCCTCTATTCTCTCTTGCCCCCAGTAATTGAAAGTATCTGCTGGGGGCACAGTTATGAGTGCACTCCTTTTGACTCCGATGTTGTCGGGGTATTCTCGATTATTGGGAAGAAAGGTGAGGTCTGGTGGATTTAATTTATTTTGCTGACTTAGGTCTTGTTGACGACATAAATTATGTTCACCTTTCATTTGAATTTGACCCTAAGAAGTGCTCAAATTTTTTTTACACCAATTGTTTTTATTATTTTACAATTGCCTCTTGCAGAGTCTTCATGTAGCAGCTTGTTATTCAAGCCTTGTGCGAAAACGGGATGGAACTCATCGTAAGCCGACCGAAGGCTTTCTTAATGCCAGCTCCCTGGTTAGTTAGGTGCAACAATATAGTCGTGGCTCAGTACACAATGATGACTGACATTCTGTACCTGTTGCAGCATGCCCCTAGACTGCTACCACATGGCTGGTGCCGGCACCAGCATGGTGGTCCAGGGTTTGTGACAGGTGGCGAAGCAGACTTGGCAGGCTGGAAGATAATCGGGGAAATGGTGCGACATATTTGGCCGAGAGACCACCCAGCGCTGAAAGCTAGGGTGGTCGGGGCACTGGGACTTCTGGTTGGTGCTAAAGTAAGGGACGCAATGGTTTCATGAATGGATTACGTATGACAGTTAATCTTACATGTTACTCTTGTTTTGTATTGCAGTTGTTAAATGTTCAAGTTCCATTCTTCTTTAAATATGCTGTCGACCACTTTAATAATCTCCCTAACCTCGCGACTCCTGAAGGAACCATTATCACCGTGGGGACCAGCCTACTTCTAGGATGTGAGAGCAGATCTTGAAACAGCTTGCAAGTATTATTTATTAATGTAATATCATGGTGGCAGATGGTGCAGCAAGACTTGGAGCGTCGCTGTTCAATGAGCTCCGTAATGCCGTCTTTGCCAAGGTGGCCCAAAGTTCCATCCGCCGCGTGGCTAAGGAGACCTTCCTGCATCTCCATTCTCTAGATCTCAGCTACCATTTGTCCAAGCAGACAGGAGCCATGTCCAGAGCTGTGGACAGAGGAACCAGGTAATGGTGGGTGTGATTAATTAGCTGAATAGTATGACTTTGATGGTAAGTTTGGTCAATAAATGATGCTATGTTTGTTGAATTTGTTTTTTGTTGTTGTTGTTGTTTTATTATGATGTTTTTTGTTTAGAGGTATTAATTTTGTGTTATCTGCTCTGGTTTTCAATGTGTTTCCCACGCTGCTGGAAGTGAGCATGGTCTCTGGAGTGCTGGTAGGTATGATGGCGCGAGTTTAAAAGGGGCGTGGTGTCTTTTGTGAAACTCCTTCCACAAATATATATATTATATTGTATATTCTCAAAATGGGTAAATTGTAGAGTGTATGAGAAACTTATAATGGAGTAATAATTAGCTAGTGAGGGAGAGAGAGACACTATCAAGTATTGCATTAAGAGTGTCATACCTTCCTGTGAGTGTTTTTGTTGATATGTTGTTTATATTATGTTGTTGTTGTTGTTGTTATGGTACAGGCGTACAAATGTGGCACTCCCTTTGCACTGGTGACTCTCGGCACTATCTCTGCATATGCAATCTTCACTCTGTCCATCACCCAGTGGAGGTAATATAATTGTAGGCACGTGCTACTAGTTTGACTACCAATCCTTTTCAACAGAACTAAATTTAGAATTGCCATGAACAAGGCAGACAATGAGGCGGGGTCAAAGTCCATTGATTCTCTTATCAACTTTGAAACGGTCAAAGTAAGTGATCGTCACTCTTAATATGTGGGCACGTGCATACACAGTGCATTAGTCAAATAAACATTGGCATAATAAGTATCTCCATGGTGTCATTTATATCTCCAAGGTGTCATTTGAATTATGCTACACTTGATGATGGATTGCACAAAGTTGTCCATCTTCAGTTTCATATTTTATGACTTGTCTAGTATTTTAACAATGAGGAGTATGAGGCAGACAGATATGACAGAGTCCTGGCCAAGTATGAAGTCGGAGCTCTCAAGACCACTACCAGCCTGTCCTTGCTCAACTTTGGACAGAATGCCATCTTTGGAGTGGCTCTCACTGCCATTATGGTTCTAGCCAGTCAAGGCATAGTGCAAGGTACATACATATTCAACTGTCCGGGTTTGCGGGGGCAGGGTTTTAATTTTCTGTATTTATTCTTCTTTTTTTTTTGTAGAAATACTATATTACATTGTACATAGTTGTTGTTGTTGTTTTTTTTTGCCTTTGAACTAGGGTCATGTGATACAATACAACAGGTCATGTGATACAATACAACAGGTCATGTGATAAAATGGGTCATGTGATACAATGGGTCATGTGATACAATGGGTCATGTGATGGGTCTTGTGATACAATAGGTGATGTGATAGAACAGTGCTATTTTATGTCAGCTAGACTCGATAAACCGACTTCAGTTATATTCATTTATTTTTAACCCTTTCACTACCTCAGCAATTGACCTTTGGTCGCCATTTTGAAGTAAGCCTAATTGCTGACCTGGAACTAAGTTTACCGTTGTAGCCTTTAAGATGCCGCCGCAAGAAGTTCAATCTTCATTTACTAACTATTGAAAACACGTACATATGCTTTAGCATTTGAATGAAGCATCGTAAACAACAATTCCCCCCGAGGAGTTATTTCAAACCGTCGTACGGCAGTTATGCCGCTGGACCTGATTAACAGTGACTTCAGCATTTTAGATGGTAAATCTAGTAGATCAGAAGGTGTAGAAGATATCTATACCTACAGAAGCCATTAGTAACAAAGAGGGAGTTGCTCTGTGAAGGAAACCAAGCCTGACTACAGCTTTAGAAGACAAGTTGTGCATTTGCATGAGGATGAAGTAGTTATACTGGACCCTGGATTAGCTACAGACAGTCTAGTAGCAGATATGGAAAATTGTTTATTTGCAGACAATTTTGTGAAAAGTTTTTAAAAATTTGTAATTTCCTTGACAATTCAGCGGTGCAAGGGTTCAAGTAGAGAGTATATGAGTTGTTAATACACTTGTTCAGTTCAGCATTTATTTATGTTGTAAAAAACGTTAGACTGACCTGAATGAGTAAAAGAAGGCTGAGAAAGAAATTGTGAAGTGAATTAATCAGTACTATGATAAGTTGAACAATCAATCATCTAGTCTAACCTCCCCACCCCCACCCATCTCTTCTTTTCTTCTTCTTTTTTTTTTTTTTTTAACTATCTCACATTTCATGCCATAATTCATGTCTACTCTCTTGAAATGTCTTACTTGACCGATTATTTTAGCTCATGATGAACAGCAGCTTTTGCTGGTTTTAGCATTTACTATTTGTTTGCTTGTTTCCTCTCCGTAAGTCCTACCAATTAGATGTGCTAAACAGGTGTGATGTTCAGAAAGGGATGGTTATTAATGAGCCGATCATGCCCCAAGATATTCATACCAGATTCAATAATTCCCTCAAATTATTGTTGACTAGGGAACTTTGTGTGTGTGTGTGTGTGTGTGTGTGTGTGTGTGTGTGTGTGTGTGTGTGTGTGTGTGTGTGTGTACATGTGTGTGTATTTGTGCATGTATATGTGTGTTGTCTCACAGGTACCATGACAGTTGGTGATCTGGTGATGGTGAATGGTCTTCTTTTCCAGTTGTCCTTCCCCCTCAACTTCTTGGGTTCAGTTTACAGAGACATCAGACAGTCTCTCATAGACATGCAGAACATGTTCAACTTACTCAGCCTTCACCCTGGGGTCAAGGTACGCTAATCGTAATGAGTGTTTTATTCCTGGTTAATTTTGAATTCACAAGAGTAATTGCAACAGGGTTGCTTTTTCACTGGAAACGGTAGTGAATTGTGGGTGTGGCCTTATAGCTCAAAGGGGTCTAGAGAAAAGCAAAAGAAAAATGTGAAAAAAGTCTTAGTTGTCGCTGGGAAATCGAACCCAGGAACCCAGGAACCCAGGAACCCAGGAACCCAGGAACCCAGGAACCCAGGAACCCTGGTTTTATTCCCCAGCGACAACTAAGATTTTTTTTCACATTTTTCCTTTGCTTTTCTCTAGACCCCTTTAAGTGAGAAAGTTTCAATCAAGTATTCACTTGTCATAAATAAAAAAAAAAAAATGTATACTCTTATTTGCATTGCCTGTGCTTGTGTCATTGCATACACCAGTGAGTGAGCGAGCATAACTCCCATCGCCTTGTAAATTGGGAGAGTTTAGCAGTAATGGAATTGTAGCAGGAGTCAAGAAGGACCACCTGTAATTATAGTGCCACGGGAAACACTAAATAACTAGCTAGACTAGCTTAGCTAACAATTAGAGTGAGTGAATGTGAGTGCTTGAATGATCGATTAACAATCTTGCAATGTATTTTTTTAAAAGTTTCGAACTGGTAAAGTATTGCCATAGAGCAAATCATTGAGCTGACAATCCATGCACTGTGTGTGTGTGTGTGTATATGTATGTTTGTGTTCAGGAGAAGCCAGGTGCCCCAGCCATCCATGTGACTCCAGACAGTTCCACCATTACGTTTGAAGATGTCCACTTCAGCTACAATCCAGACAGACCGATCTTTCAAGGGCTGAATATGAGAGTTCCAGCTGGCAGTAAAGTGGCAGTAGTGGGAGGAAGTGGCTCTGGGTGAGTGTCTGGTGGGTGTGGTTGTAAGTAATAATTAGCAGAGCTAAACATGGCATGCAGATATTGGCCAATTTCCTTTGACTGCTCAATTGACAGTTTTGGTTGACTTTTATGACTGATATTTATGAGCTATTAGGTTTGATTCCCTCCCCCCCTCCTCCTCCTCTTTTCTCTTCACTTTTTTGTGCTCTCTATCTCTCTGGTAGTAAATCTACCATTGTTCGACTATTGTACCGTTTCTATGATCCGTCGGATGGTCGGATTCTGCTTGGAGACCAGGACATAAGGGACATGCAGTTGGACAGTGTACGTCGTGCCATAGGGGTAGTGCCACAGGACTGCGTGCTATTTCACGACACTATCTATCACAATATCGCATACGGTCGGCTGGAAGCTCCAAGAGAGGATGTCCTGCAAGCAGTGAGACTAGCGGACCTGGAGACCTCAATAGAAGCCATGCCAGATCAATACGACACTCAAGTCGGAGAGAGGGGACTTAAGTTGTCTGGTAAGTTCAATCAAAACAAAATTGTCAACAAGAAAAGGCACTTAGCCGTGGGTCAACATTGACGCTAAAGTTCTTATAGGAACGGAGTCCAGGTGGAGTTGAGCTCGAGGCCTTTATCTAATTTGACGTGGTGTTGGTGTTCTATATTATTAATGCTTCTGAATATCAACCAAAATTACTTCCATAGGAGGCTAACAGAAGCATTAATAATACAGAACACCGACACCACGTCAAATTAGATAAAGGCCTCGAGCTCAACTCCACCTGGACTCCATTCCTATAAGAACTTTAGCGTCTATGTTGACCCACGGCGAAGTGCATTTTATTTTAAACGGTCATATACACCTCACAACTGAAGAAGGCTTACGAGCCGAAACGTATTGTGAAATTTATTATCTAATTTTAATGCTACTAAGCTGAAAAATATTAAATTACCAGGAATAATTGAAGTAGCAATGGAAATCTACGACATTTTCAACTACAGTATGTGTGTATGCAAGTGTGTATCTATGTGCATATGTATTATTAGTGTGTGTGTGTTTGGTATTGTAGGTGGTGAAAAGCAGCGTGTAGCAATTGCCAGAGCCGTTTTGAAGAGATCTCCTGTGTTGGTGTATGATGAAGCCACTTCCTCATTAGATTCTATTACTGAACAAGTTAGTGCATACCTCAAGTTTTGTTGACTATTACTGTATAGCTATGGCTGTTCTTGTGTCTTGTGCAGAATATACTGAATTCAATGGACAAAGCCATCAAAAACAAGACTTCCCTATTTATTGCCCATCGACTGTCCACCATTGTGGATGCCAACAAAATAATTGTACTGCAGGATGGGCGTGTCCTTGAGAGCGGGTCTCATTCTGACCTCATCACCAGACCTCACTCACTCTATGCTGAAATGTGGGCCAAGCAGAATGCTAGTCTAGATGACTTGTTGAAGGCCGATTGATCAATTGTGAATTGTACAGCTCAGTCATTTTAATCTCACTATTATTTTCTTGTAGAAAATAAAGAAAAAGAAAATATTTTTCATATCTTAGCTATGTTATATGCATGTATGCACTACAAATTGCGATTGGGTAAAGGGTCTAGCTACGAGATCGCTCTCCTCGCTTATGGTCTCACCGCGGGTAAAGTATCAAGCGGACACTACTCTTGCTCCAGATATCGCTCGTGATGCTGCGAGGCAAGTTTATGCTGTTTTTCTTCTTGCAGAATGTCTTCCTTTTTGGATCTAGTGTTGACATTTGCAAGAATTATCCTGTGAGTGACCCCTGCAGGCCAGGAGGCGTGTGGGATCCAGTGTTAAACGGGTAAAAGCTGAATTATAGCCAGCCAGGCATATAACATTTTTATAGGTTGATTTTATCATATTTGCATCAGATGTTTTGGATATGGTAGCATGCCATGCTATCAGTGCTACACTGGGATGAGATGTGATGAGGAAATACCTATTACCAAATGCCGCTTGGCTTTTGAAGCTGGAAATCCACTCTACTTGGTGGAATACTGGCTGCAAGCTGATAATGATCCTTGTGCTTCAACTCGGGCTCATTACAGGTAGCTAACTGAATAGTTAGGAAAATTCATATACAGTGTATATTGTATATAGCTATATATATATAATTGTAATTGTAATATATATAATACTTATAGCACGAGTCAGAGTACAATATGGGAAAATATTTTACGAGCACGCAAAATATTTTCACGAGCCAAAGGCGAGTGAAAATGTGGCGTGAGAGAAAATATCATTCCCATATTGTACGACGAGTGTGATAAGTGATTTATTGCTGCCTTGATATTTTTTCTCAACCGGTTACAATACAATTTTCATTGATTTTACTCGCTACGCGCATGCGTAGTGTACCGTACAATATAAACCGTACAATATGGGAGAATACAGAACGCTCGCGTGATGCGGAAATATTCAAGAAAAAATATCAAAGCTGCAATAAATATATATATATATATATAATTGCACATGGGATTTGTTCTGTGCCCCATTACTGCATACAGTGGTGATGGTAAATTATATGAATCTGGATTGACTAGCCCTGCTTGCTTACCACAGTAGGCGTTTGTTTAGAGTTCGACTAATCAGTTTGATCTACTCTTAATTTTTATTTTATGAACGACATGCAATATATAATGTCGAGGAAGACAACTAATAACTATACAACTGATGGATTAACAAAACTGATTAAATAAATTCCATTCCACTAAAGATTGGTAATAAATGTAACCATGACAACAATAACAGACAAGGCAAGTGCAGAATGCACTCACTGATGATACTAAGTGGTTATGGTAGACCAGTGATGTATTCATTTAGGCCATGGTATCAAGCCCCCATTGCCACGGAAACCAACATTGCACTGCCGCTTCTTTACTCCTCCATTCTACGCTTACACGACATCGTGAGTTGTGATGGGGAGAAATATTTGATGTAAAAACAACATATTCCTACAAATCACCTTCGCTAGACAAAGAATGCAGTCACGAAAGATTACTCTGTGGTAACTGGAGTTGGAGCCACGATGGTGACTTATTCCGCAGTAATAGCAATTGCAGAGAAGCTGCTGGAGAACTGCTCGAGACCGGACTGTCCAGACCACATAGATGTCTTCACTCAGCCACCATATTATGATGTCTATGCATATTCTTTTCAACACGTGAAGATTGCCAACTGGAACCCTCAAGCCGACCCCACGTCAGATTACACTGTGGAAATAGTCACGTATGTTTATCAAGCATTCAATCATTGTTCCATTACCCCCGCGGGGTAGGTAGAACATTTCATTAAATTTTGCAAAGAGAAATTAAGTTATGGTAGAACGCAGAAGTGAGTGTTGTTGGTGACTGTCTGTAGATTGGCTGCAAGCTTTGGGAGAGAAATGGAGCTATAAGATAACAAAAGCAGGGCAATTAATAGTAGGTGATTCTGTTTAATAGATAGAACCTATGAGAGCAAATTTCCATGGACTATAAGCAGTGAATTTGTATTACAACAACAAGAACTCTATAATGTCAAATAATACATTCAAGATGAATACTTCTAGCCATGTGATGCATAGGTCTATGATAAATCTATACTGTATAAGACATGGACCAAAATCCATCCATACTGTCTGTCTGTATGTTTAGGCATTCATAAATTTCTATTTTCCCAGAAATTTTGAACTTGTCAAAGTAGAAAATTTGTTCTCGAAAGTTAGTCTTTGTATATTATGTGTGGTGTATGCAAGTCCAGCTGTATATTATTAGTAACACATTAAAACTATCTCTAGAAACTTTATGTGACTATTCAATAACTCCATTGCTTCCACAGCCATCCTAACAATCCAGATGGAAAGAAGCGTCCTCCTTTAGTGACAGATCCAGAGAGAGTCATCATGGACCTGGTCTATTACTGGCCCATGTACACTGATATCAACGAGACCTTAGACAAACCCATCATGGTGTTTTCAAGGTGAGTGCATGCTATAATATACATGTCAAGTGCACGTGACTGTGCATTGGCCATGCTGTGGTCGTCATTTGCTTGTTTGTTACTAGTTCTAAGCAAGACGGCTTAGCTGGTACCAGATTCGGCTGGGGTCTGGTGAAAGACAGGGGCATGGCTCAGAGGATGATGTCAATCATGGCAGGGGTCATGCTGTCTGTATCGGTGGACATAGAGCTGAGAATTATAAACAGTATGCAGGCCATTCTTGGTAAGTAACTTGTGGTTGTCCAGTCTTCCTCCTTTATCTTTTCTTTCTTGCAGACATGCCAGTCGGTCAAGATGGGTTCCTACCGTTTCATGAGAATGGCCGCAAAACTCTCTCTGGCAGGTTCCAGCAATTAGGGAATGCTATTAGCGCCATACCTGGAATGACACTTTTGAATTCTTTGAATTCCACGGGAGGATATGCTTGGATTCACTGCGAGGGACCGCTCACTTGCCAGGAAGAGTTCAGCAAGGTCAATGTAACTGGACTGAAGGGCTCTTTATTTGGAGCATCAGACCAAGGCAAGAGAATAGTAACTATATTAAAGTCCAGAACAAATGACATTAACTCATTCTCAATACAAAGTTTTTACACAGGGTTTTATTTTATTGGTGAGCGAGTGAGCGAGACATTATCAGGGGCAAAATCGGGGATATTTGTTTGTTTATGTAATGTGTTTGAAGGTATGTATGTCATTATGCACTTTGACCCTTTCATTTTTATGTTCACTTGGAAGTCGACCCTGTTCCATATCTAACTAAATAGAATCCTCTGGTGATCGATCTTTACCTTTATCATCCTAGGGAATTTAATTGTGTACCCATTAGAATTTGGTTTTCTCTTCGTGTATTTAAGTTTAGCTGGCGCAGTTAGGTCTTAGTAAGAAAGTCTTTATTTAGGGTTAGGCTCTAAATTGTGCGTATCCATTTACTTGTTGTTGTTGTTGTTGCTTTTTTCAAGTTGAACAGTTGCGTCGAGTAGTTACTAAGAAAACTGATTACATTGAAAACTGATTACAAGACCTCATTTATAAAAATTCCACTGTTTTTTTTTTTATTGTTGTAGTTGTTTTTTTGTTTTTTTGTTGTTTTTTTGTTGTCTTTTTGGCATATGAGTAATTGTTGATTGTCAAGAGCCATTCAGATAGTCACAATGCCAAATACTAAGGAAGATTCCACTACTTTGGAAGACTAAGGTAAGTACGAATTCTATATTTGTTAGCTAAAATACAAAAAAAAACAAAAAAACTCAGGCTATTTATTGTAGCTGAGTACTCTGGTAATTCAGATGGTCAAGTTACCATTACTTAAATTGAGGTATGAATTTGTATGTTAAAAGCCTTAGCTATATGTCATCCTGAACTACTGAATAGAAGCTAGGAGTACAAGGAAAACAACGACAAACAAAAAGTGATTGCTATTGTAATTTTATTTCCAGTTAGCTACAGATAAAAAATATAGTAGCTAAAAATAAGGGCACATTCTGAAAAAGGGGGGCTCATACGACACCAGTCGAGCCCCCCCTAAATCCGCCACTGATACCTTGAACTATTTTGGTGTGCAGTGGATCTAGCATCGGGCGCTGCAGCACACAGAGGCTAGTTGGAATTTAGTTTCATAATTAGCATACCCTATTAGAGTCCAAATGACCTCCCTACTCCCCAATAATTTTTTTTAAATTCTAGTAATAAAAATTATAGTATGCCAAAAATTGATCAATTTCTCTTTCTCTCTCTCAGTCAGTAAACTTGTTGCACTCCAAGCCACACCCATGAAACAGGATTGCTTTAATTGAGCAGTTATACAGTTTTACTTTGGGGACTATCATCCGTGCAATGGCTTGAGGCGGTGGCTAATTTTTACTATATCATCCCAAACCATGCCAGTCAGGTTACATTACAATTAGGGACTAGCATACCTCAAGGGAGGCTTACTGGTCGGTAGTAAACAGATTTGGTCCATGTCAATAAATGTTGTCTCTTACTCTTCCCGTCCAAGCTATATGTAGGCCTTATTTGTTGTTGTTGTTGTTGTTGTTTCTGTAGAAATCAGGTTTACCATGATGATGCCTTCTGTAGAATTTAACTTCTTAATCAGTAAAATGAAGTTACTGCACTTCATAAAATCAAGCAGAAACACTTATTAAATTTAAGATGCAGTTGTAATGTTAGCTCGTATTCTCATTTAGCTATATCTTCTTTATATGGTTTCATTTCTGACTATATTATTACTTTGAATACAAATATTTTTATTTAAAAAACAACAACAACAAAAACAAAATATATTTATGGAGAAAAAATGATCTAGCTATTTAGCTAGTGGGAGCCACTAAAGACATCTGAATTTTTTTAATGTTCTGGTCGCTATGTTTGTTTCATTGATTTATTCAAATAATACAAAACCAATGTACAATGATCATTGTATGAACTATGGGTGTCAGTAAAGTGTGGAGCTCTGGTTAGTTTTTAGGTAAAATAGTAGTTTCAATTTTGTCAGCAAAATATCAAACTCCACAGTAGGTAGCATCAGTGAAAATCTGATTTCTGTATTTGAATAAGATATATGTAATATAAAGTAATAGAAACGTATCCATAAGTATATATGTATGTGTAATATACAATTATCTCTAATACCTAAACCTCAACATTATATTAATCTAAAAAATTAAATCTGTATCCAGCCAATTCCTGACTTTGAACGAACACTTTTTAAATAGTTGAACTAAAATCACATTAAATACCACTGACCTTGATTTGTTGCACCAAAAAAAGAGCCACTGATTCCAATCATATTCACTCTGCTAAATTCCTCCTGACAAGTTAATTGTTCACTGCAGTGGATCCAGGCATACCCACCAGTGGATTGCTGCAAGTTCAAAAGATGAAGTCCAGGAGTGGCATCAATCACTTCTCTAATCTGCTGAAACCTGCTCGAGAGTACTTTTCGACCATATCCATGAAATGGGAGGAATCGGTCTTCATCAAGTTCCATTTCTGAAAGTAAAAGAGTATAAAAGATTATGGCACAAATACCACCACAGTTTTTCCATGTCAAGGTGCCTGCATTGAGCTAGCTGCTTGCCTAAAATAGCGAGCATGCTGTTCATAACTCTAAGCTCTATATCTGCAGATGCCGACAGGATGACAGAAGATATTATTGAACGCATCCTTTGAGCCATGTTCTCATCCTTCACCAGAGCCCACCCGAACCTTGTTCCAGCCAAACCATCATGCTTGGAGCTATATACAAATAATAGTCTAGTATCCCCTCTCTAGAGTGTAGCTAAATGCCACATTAAGTACAAAAATGACAACATTTACATGCATATTATTTAAAAACCAAGACAAAAAACAAACAAACTTTATCACATGATACCATTTTGCTTACCATTCCCAGCGTAGCGGTTCGGTAAAGGGTTTGGCTACGCTGGACTACAGCAATAGCTGGTGGAGAAAAGGCTGTCTCTGATTACTATAACTACTAATTAAGTGATGGTCCTGTACCTAATATAGCATGAACTGTATACCAGCTCCTACATTGATAAAGATCCTGTAAGTACTCAATACAATGACCACTCCAGGCAGTGATGACCAACTACCTAATGCACCAACAATCCATAGGTATTGACTACCCTTACCAAACAAGTGTTGAGCCGTCTTTGCGTTAACTGTGATCCAATTTCTCGTCATAATAATGATAATGATAATAATAATTGACATCATTATTATCATCATATATATATTTTTTGAGTGAATGAGTAAATGAAATGTCCAAACAATGTATGTTTGTAACATTAAAATTATAATAATTGTTAGCAACATAATGTATACGCAAGCACACACAAAATCACTCCCACAATGTGTGAGTATTTTATCATGTATACACATGTATATACCTCACCTTGAAAACACCATGATGGGTTTGTCTAAGGTCTGGTCAATGTCAGTGTACATGGGCCAGTAATAGACCATGTCCATGACGACTCTCTCTGGATCTGTCACTAAAGGAGGACGCTTCATTCCATCTGGATTGTTAGGATGGCTACAGGGAGGGGAAAAAAAACAGCAACAAATAAATTCATAATTATATCAATAAGTATGCATAAAATATTTCTATAAAAGCAAAAAAATATGTATAATAAATAAATTAAAAACAAACAAAAAAACCCCAACACCATTATGTTGCTATTGTAAAGTAATATTACGTGTGGTGTTGTTTTAGTTAACCAAAACCCAAACCCCTTAGTTTTGGGGTATTTTACTTTTGGTAAAAATAACTAAAACTAAGCTGTAGAGAACATGAAAAAACTAAAAATCAATATTTTAGAAGACAATAAATTCGATAATAACTAAAACTACCAGTAGAGTGGATGATAAAAACTAAAACTAAGCAATTTTTATTGTAAACAATTCACCTTGAATTAGCTATATCATTATTAAAAATAAAGGTATAAATTGCCATCAACTAAACTATATAAAATATATCTTACTTTATTCAAGAAATTTGTTTAGTATGAATAACTAAAACTAAGAAAATCTGGAATCTCTAAACCAAAAAACATCACTGATTACGTGAGTATTTCAACTGTCCAGGGAGAAGTGGGAGTGGCACTCGGGTTCCATTTTGCATGTTTTGCATATTGAAGTAAAGTAGAGTATCCAGCATAGTACGGGGCTTGAGCAAAGACATCTATCTGATGGGGGCAATGTGGTCCAGAACAATTTTCTAACAGCTTTTCTCCCACTGCTTCTAAGGCAGCATAAAGCATCATAGTGGCTCCCATGCCACTCACCACAGAAAATCCTTCAGTGACAGCATTTTTGCTCTGAAAGATGTTAACAAATTTTTAGAAAGTAAAAACCATGACAGATGTCAGTCACCTATAAATACATTATAATATAAGTCATGCTATGAAGAGTTCTTACTATAGCATGAAGTTGCTGCACTGCTTGTAGCAGGGATGAAAAAGCCAAGTTAGTGTCTGAAGTGAATCCAAATTGATACCCTGGTCTGTAAAATGATAAAGTACTCAAACTTAAACTATCCAATTTTAGGTATGGGTTGTAATGAATATCATTAATATGTTGTGATGGTCATGTTCTTTTCTTTGTTTCAAATGGCCATGTAGAAACTGGAATGACAAAAGTCCAATTTGAAAACTTGCTTACTTGAAACTCAGACCTTGTAAAACTGATCAATTATTTCACTCTGCTCTTAATATTTCATTAGTAATCTTACAATTCTAAATACTCATTATTCATTCACTCTTCACCTGTAATGAGCCTTTGTGGAGGCACAAGGATCTGGTTTGTGTTCCTGCAACCAGAATTCAGCTAGGTAGACAGGATCTCCTCCAGCCGACACTAATGGACACTGAAGTGATGGAAGGACTTCCTTGCAGAAATTTCCTGAGTAGCACTGGTAGCATTCTCTGCTACTGCTTCCTCCACAACTAGTCGTTTAAAAGCGTAGATTATACCACCCTTACCAATGCTTATCTTCTAGCACTGACCATCATGGTGGTGTATGTACTCACCTGTTAAGTACGGGGTCCCAGACTCCTCCAGGCAAGCAAGGGTCTATCTCCGGATACTCCCTGCACGTATCTAAGCTGACTTCAGCCTTGGCTGGTGGATATAACAAAAGTAAAACAACTAAAGGGAAGACGTTGTTCATTTTGGGGGCAGGTCGACCGCGACTGCGGAAAGGTGAGCGTGGCTAAAGTGGCTACCGTCGTCCGCCCGCACGCACGCAGTAGTAGTGTAGTCTAGTTTGGTCACTCATTTACTGACCGGACCTGACCCACCTCAGTGGCTGTGCAGCGAGGGAACTGTGCCTCTGTCCTGGCAACAATCACCACCTTTTTCTCAATATATAAAAATAATAAATAAAATTACAAATAAATAAATAAATAAATAAATCACAAATATGAATAAATAAATAAACAAATAAAATAAATAAATAAATAAATAAATAAATAAATAAATAAATAAATAAAAACTAACTAAATCTAAATGTCAGTGCGTTTGATTTGGTCAGTGATGAGATGCTGGAAAAGATAGTCTCTAGCCCATGGTCTCCTATCTCCACCACTATGCAGTGCCGCACATCCTTCAGTAAAGCCATTGACTTTGGACCCACAGCACCCATGGTCTCAATGGCTATAGGTGAGGACCAATATCAATGTCTTTCCCAGGCTCTTGGGTTGCATGGGATCGTATGAAGGAGAAAAAGTGTTTGGATAGGTTGCATCCCACACAAGTAAATGACCTGACTTCCATGGAGCCCGAGTCACTCCATCTTGTCTCTTTCCAACTGACCTCATTAATCCTGATGGTTCCAGCCTGGAAGGAATGTGATCAGATGTCAAGGCTCTCTTCATGATGTCATTCAGAGCAGCATAATGTTGGTGCCTCCCCTCACTCCATCTACAGCTGAGTGCATGTCTGCCAAGTTCATCAACCTCGGCCGAGCAACGCCTGAACACACTGGTATTCCTAGTCGGAGGCCCATAGCAATGCACACTGTGTTGTCATCCATGCAAAGCCCAAAGGGAGACACTGGCAGAGCCCTCTGCAACCATGCTCCTGATTCCTTGTCTGATTATTTATTTATTATTATTATTTATTTATTTATTTACTTATTAATTAATTCATTTGTTTATTTTTATTTATTATGTATTCATTTATTCATTTATTAAGTAGTTAGTAAGTTCCCTCCCTCCCTCCCTCCCTCCCTCAAGTATATGCAGCTATTACATCTGATTTTATAAAGTATATTTGAATCTGATGTAATAATGTATTGCCATGTGACAACTTGCAGTTATAGCTAAATCAGCTACCATTAATGTGTTAACTTCAGACTAAACCCTGCCCTAGATTATATTAGCATGTTTTAGGAATAATAGGCATGAATGAGCACAGTGGAATAATTCTAGGATAATAATAACATTTAAGAGAATTACGAGAACAAAAGTTGCTGATCACAATTTGTTATGGTTGTGAAATCCCTTTCTGATCAAAATGTCAACTATATACCAGGCAAGTATGAAGCCAGCACATAAATATTTTGAGAGAAAATCAACGAGGATTGATAGGTAGCAGTTTCAACAGCTTTTAAGTTTGCATTATACTTTAGTCAGGTATAAGTAATGGAACTACAGCCAGCCTTCCTTGGTTTTCCTGTCCTGAATTCATCTCAATTGCTTTGTGCTTTGTATATTCAAAATAAACAATATAAAATTACTGCCTGAATTATGTAGCAAAGAGACAAGAGAATGAAACATATAACCTTAGAACACATTTACGCTATACAACTTTTATTTTTTCTCTCTAATCAACATTTGTCATGATATGTCATATCATTTTTTTTGTCTGTAATAAAAAAATGTTTGCAGCGTAACTAGCTATATAACATAGAATACCACTGTGTGTGACATTGCATCATTTTAATGTAGCATAAGTCTGTGAATGTATTTACGACAGTTTTGCTCCTAAAATTGACTGCCTCACCCCTCCCCTCCACAATATTTTTTACTGCACTGAGTCCTATAGTGGAAATGAGGTGTTTCACTAGTAATACTTAAGGTAAATGAAGTCATTATAGATAGGTATGTGTTGAACTTTAGAATACTTCACCTTCTTTCAATTTTTCATCAAAACCTTCTTCTCTTTAATTTAACTCATATGGTATGTATATTCTCAAATACTTCCTCTTTCAAAATATATTTTCACTCTTTGCTCTTAAAGTTATAATGTCAGTACCTACAGTATTCTTGTTTTTATCTTCTATTTTTGATACGCCAAAGCTTGCTTTGATGCTGAAGGTAGAGTTGCTGGAGAAGAGATTGAGATTGCTGATCTCTTGTTTTTCTTGCAAGTGTACACTGTGTTTTCTTGATTAAATTACAAGTATACTGCCAGACTTTAATGACGCCATCATTAACCACAATCCCTAAGTGTACTCATTGTGTGCATCCAAGGAAAGACACTGAGTTTCCTAGTGATAACGCCTGAGACATATTCTCACTGTTATATTTATGAGACTATAGGAGGAACAGTTCAAGGGAAGCTATTCAGCAGTTACTACAGGAAAATAATGTTCAAATAAAGAAGCTTTTTACTCACTCTCTTTGTTTATGTACTCATTGCTGTCAGCAGAACTGGGGCTAAGGTTTAGCTTCAAAGCAAAATGCTGCCACTAGATTTATCCATGATAGGATCTCTTGGGATAAGGTGAATACAAAATAAACAAATTTCAATTAGCTATATTATTCATCTCTGCAATAAAGTGCTTGATGAACTTTCATGAGTTATTGATGATTAATCATGATCTACAAAAAAGTTACCATAATATTTGAAAAACACACATGTGCATCTATCTATACCCAGACTGTAGCTAAGCATTGTTACATTTTTTTCTTGCATGATTCTTTAATAAAAAGTAATGAGATTAGAATTTTTGCTGAGCCTAAGTGCACTCAAATTTCAAGCTCCCCACTTAGTTTTATTCTACTTCCAGAATTATTACTATCTAAATTTTCGGAACCTCTACTTTGACAAGAATAAGATGATGAACCCCTTGTAATTCTTCAAAAAGCTTAAATTGCTTTCCTCTCCCGTTGTACCTTACCTTGCTACTTCCTTAACGCTACACTAAATTTTTGCTTGGCATTGATGTCAGATAAAATATCATTCCATCATCTAACTGTTCAATCTATTCAAATTTTGGATCTTTACAATTGTTTAGAGGCTCCGTAGGTACCACTGGCTGCATTGAATGAAGAAGGAAAAAAATTGTTTGTCTTTTGTGTGTGTCCCACACTCCTCCAGGCAAACAAGGGTCTACTGGAGGATATGCACTGCATACGTCTACTGTAACCGACTCTATTTTTGAGATGCGGGACTGGAAAACTGCCAGGAGAAATATTGTCCACAGCTGCATGCATAGCGCGAAAGATTTTACGGTGAGTTGTTGCGGGCGTAGCTAGACCCGTAGGGGCTTGGTAAAGGGTCTGGCTCTTTCGCGCTATGCAGCTCTGCGGGGACAATATTTCTCCTGGCAGTTTTCCAGTCCCGCCTCTCAAAAATAGAGTCGGTCACAGTAGACGTATGCAGTGCATTATCCTCCAGTAGACCCTTGTTTGCCTGGAGGAGTGTGGGACCCAGCTCTAGGGAGGTAGAGATGGTGGACTACTGTAGCTAATTTAAAATATTTAGCTGGCAGCATTTATTCAGTAAGAATAATGTATTTTTAGCTGCAGTGGCTATGGAGGTATGCAGTGCTATCAATGCTATTCAGGAGAATTCTGTGATGAAGTAATGTCAGCAATTCATTGTCAGGTGTCTCCCACTAGAGGAGATCCAGAGTACCTTGTTGAATTCTGGCTGGCTATTAAGTTAGATTTCTGCACCTCTACCAAAGCTCATTACAGGTATGCAAAATCAACTAGGGTGTTGTAAGATTATAGGACCAAAGTCAAGTTGATAGACACCTATATAGTTTTAGGGAGGGTCACACCTCCTCCTGTGATGATGATGTGTGAATATCATAAGTCAGTGGAGTAGGAAGGTGAAAAATAGTATTAAACTATTCCTTTGGAAAATCAAGTGTAATATTGGGGGGGGGGGGGGGGGGGCAGGCCCCCCTGCAGAATTATTGGAGGGGCCATTGGCCTCCCTGACCCTCCTACTTCCTGCTCCACTGTTAGTAGATAATCAGAATTGGAGGAACAAGCTAATTGACAAAATATTAATCTACTATTGTGTATTTGTGTAGATCTGCATATCAAGTGCCAGTCTCTCCTGAAACCAATATTGCATACCTTGCTCTTTTAATTGCTATTAAGAATCTTCATGCTGTGGTAAGAATGAAATTAGTTTATACAAAATTTGGAATCACATCAAGCAGGACCAAATCAATATATCGACACTATATCACATTAATAATTTGTTATAGCTCTCATAGAGAGCCACTTTATCTGAAAAGATTTATAGATACACTCCTGTAGCCTAGTCATAGTAACAGAGTGTGTACATGTTCAAGGCTAAAGTCATATTCTGGTTAGACTGGCTGAAAATATTGTGAATTGACAATAATTTCCGCCTCACAGTGGTGCTTGACATATTGCAAAGTAAGAATGCAGTAGCATAAGTTTTTTAATTCATTGTTATCATTCTCTACCACTTGGTTAAGGTTACATCAGTTCTCCCCTCCTGCTCTCTTTTTCTTGAACTATCTCGGCTTTTGTCATCCCCATCTTTTAGCTCTTTCAGATGCCTCTTCTCCTCCTTTGTCTATCTCTCCTGCTTCTAAGTCTATCTGTCCTTCTATCATGATTGTGGACCTGGGCTTTGCGAAACTCTTTCATACATCACCTTCCTTTTTTAAACCTATGCCACCTTTCCTCGCTGATTCCACCTGCTTTTATTTGCAATTAATCACATTTTTCCTTCTCTTTTGTACTTTAGCCTTCTTTTTGAGACTTATGCCGCCTTCCCTCACCAATTCCACCCGTTTTATAGTAGTATCGCCTTCAACTTTACCCATTCAAGAACTGACAATGCTTTACCAAATTGATGGTAACTTACACTGCAATAGTAGCACTTGCAGAGAAGCTGCTGGAGAACTGCTCGAGACCAGACTGTCAAGACCACATAGACGTCTTCACTCAGCCTCCATACTACTATTATGGTTATGAAAAAAGTCTCAAATATGCCAAAAGTGCTCAGTGGAATCCAAAAGCAGATCCGAACTCTCCGTGGACTATTGAAATAGTCACGTAAGTTAATTGTCAATCACATCTCAATGATAATACAGTTATGTTTTTCTTTCTGATGGATTTTTAGTTTAATTACTGACAATTAGACAGAGGTAAATCTACTTTTAGCAAACATTTAAGAGATTCGATTCACTTACACAAAACACAAAAGTACAAGCTAATGCACTCACATATAACTTGAATGAAATAAATTTACCGGTGAAAGGGGAAAAAACGGAAGCATAAACACTACTAAAAATCTAAGACTGAAGTGTCTTGTTGTTTTTTTTGTTGTTATTTTGGAGGTATCATAAGAATTGTACCATGTCTGAACAGAATATCTAATTTGTTAAAAGTTGAAGTAACATTTTGTGGAGTGTATGTTGCTTAGAATGAAACTATATAAAATGTATGTAATTATGTAGTAAATATATATATATATATAATTATATATAATACATATATATTATTCATTTGATACAGGAGAATATCACGAGTCTGTTGGCTTAGTATTTACGCGAGTGCCCGCAGGCACGAGCGTAAATACCGCCAATCAGACGAGTGATATTCTCGGGTATCCAATGGATAATAAATTTATTAGGTACTGCTCATGCGCAAATACCTTGGTAACAATTCTATAACCTAGGGGGACGTAATAACCCAACGTAATAACTATGAACACAGGTGATATGGAAAAATATTGCCCTAAGCCACATCCTGTTTACTTTAATGCATTTTCTATGTGGCAACAGTTATCAGGCTCTGTTCAGTACCTAATAAATAATAATACTAGTGGTGTGCTTGAGCACAAATGGCGAGAGAGCCTTAAACTACACTATTGTGTTAAATTTGATTTTAACAACTAATACTCAAGCAATTAAAATAAAGTCGAGTTTTTTAATTATGTATGAGGTAAAGGGGCTTCAATGTCATAGTAACCGCTCCCGCAGCAGTTTGAATTGAAAAAGAAGCAACAAAATCAAATCACGTTATTTAAAATTTTCTTTGTGATATTCTTAATAGTAGTTGTAACGCACTATACTTTCACACAACTGAGCATACCTACGCAAGACTTACCTTCGTGGTTTGTCTAGTAGACAATGCATTTTTAAGTAAATACTGTTGAGTAGGGCTTATAACTGTGACAAATAGCGCATTGACTTACCACCGCCACTAACTCGAATAGAAATGGAGCTCCCATAAGATTTTGAGTTTTAACTGCACCCGCAAAACAATTCAAAGCCGTAAACAATTCAATTTCTAAGGTGATACGGGTAATGGTCGCTAAACCGGAGGATTCTGTTTAGTGAAGTTTGGGACGGGGTTGAACGCGGAGCGAACACAAAAATACAGAGGGTCAAAGTACAAAATGACATACGTACGTCCATATATATAAATAAATAAACAAACATCCCCGATTTTTTTCATTTTTACCCCTTTAAGTGTCTCGCTCGCTACGCTCGCTAGTTAGATCAGGATATTGTGAATCTGGTGTATCTAGGAATCTGAGGTCACAGGAGGCCAAGGATATCTAAATGTTGCCGATACGATTACTTAAATCTCACTGTTTTGAAACATAGCTACAGGTTAAATCTAAAGAAACAAAAAACAAAAAAATTCATGATTGTAGCAACAAACGTCCACTTTATTAATTTCTAAATGTTACAGAGCATGAATCTACTTGAATAGATTCACATAATGGACCAATCAGATTGCTCATATGTGACTAAATATGTAGAAAAATGATTATCAAGCATCTTCAATATTAAACAACAGTAAGAGTTAAGGAGGTATAAGGGCGGCATTACATTGTAAATAGTCGTCATTCCATTGCATGTTTCCTGTAGCCATCCTAATAATCCAGATGGAATGCAGCGTCCTCCTATAGTGACAGATCCTGAGAGAGTCATCATGGACCTAGTCTATTACTGGCCCATGTACACTAATATCAACCAGACCTTTGACAAATCCATCATGGTGTTTTCAAGGTTATCAAGTACTGTAAAATATACATACATGGGCAAATAAAGCTACATGATGGTTTGGCTGGAACAAGGTTTGGTTGGGCTCTGGTGAAGAACAATGACATGGCTCAGAGGATGATAACAGTGGGGAATGCCATTACTTTTTATGCGTCTGCAGACATTGAACTTAGGATCATGAACAGTGTGCAGGCCATATTGGGTATGTATTGAACAAATTGATCTACAGTTCGTTAGTCGTCATTGTGCATGCTTGAGAGAGTTCATTTGTCTTTCAATCAGTCAGTCTGTCATTCTGTCACAGATCTCAAATACGGCAGCCTCCGAAGGTTGAAAAATACATCAAAATGTTGTACTGGACAGTTTAAGTCCCTTTAGTGTGCCAGAATTTTTCAACTTTTTTTCAGAAAAAAGCAAGTTATTAATTTTTTTTTAGCTGTATAATTTTAATGCCCCTATTGTCACACCATAATAACATGAGCAAATAATTTCTGCTTCCTGGAGTAGTTTTGCTTTATATTTCTGGGGTTTATGGAGTGCTAGAATTAATTTTGCAATTGAAACTACTAGTGAGAGAGAGAATCTCCCTTGCATGTTTAACTAAAGACAGCATTTACGCCTACTGTTTCATTGCTCGAGCTCAACATCACCATATTATATAAACTTCTTTTTGGTCTTTGTAATAGCTATTTAGTGTATAGTATTTCTAAGGGTTAGCAACTTTGGTGCTTCATTGGTATAGCATACACTTCAGTAGATTGAAAAGCAACAACAACAACAACAACAAAACAAGGTACCCACAAAAAATAGTCCAAGCTCAGCTATTTCCATGTCATAGTATCAATAACTTAGAGACAATCTGTAAATATTTACTTGCAATAAAAAAAATCCACAATTCGTGTGACACTTTGCACTTACTACAGCTGGTAACAGAACAGTCTTGGATTATGAAGAAAACTAATCTTGAACTTAATGCTGCATAGCTTGGAATTCATTCATTGCCATCACGAGTCATTTTCTACCAGAGTTTACATGAGGGGGACAGAGCTGAAGCTCATTAAATTGAAATATTTAGGGGTATATAGGGCTATAGTGTCATGAATATAGTGTGATGGACATAGCTATTATTAGTTGATTTCTGTTACTTTCAGGTATGTCATTGGAAGATGGTGGATTGCTTCCCTTCCACAGTTATGGTCGCAGTGTGCTTTTAAACAGGTTTGAGCAGGTCAAAACTGTCATTAATGCTATTCCTGGAATGAAACTTATAAATTCTCTCAATTCCACGGAAGGACATGCTTGGATTCACTGCGAGGGACTGCTCGCTTGCCAGGAACAGTTCAGCAAGGTCAATGTAACTGGAATTACTGGGAGTTTATTTGGTGCTTCTGATCAAGGTGCGTGTGTAAAGTAACTGAAGATATGGCATACTTTGACTAAAGCCTGTAGTGGGAGTGGCAGCTGTCTCACATGAATGTGGTCAAAACTTAATAGTATCATTACTATATATTTGAAGTAATAGGTGTTGTAATATTAATGAGAGACTCTATATTATTTAGCGAAGAACACTTGTAGTGTTGTAGTGCCTCATCTCATACCCCTATTTAGCTAATTTTTCAATTTAATTTTAGACCATAGAAGTTAATTATTTTCATACGCAGCTATGGCCTAAAGCATTAATTATAGTCTCACAGTAATGGAGATAGAGTTCTGAGGAGAATAGGTGGGAGAAGTGTCTCCAAGTAGTACAGCAAGTAACTCGTCAGAAGAGAGAAAGATCATCCAATAGAGTTATTGTGTAATAGTTATATGTAGCCTTCAGGAGCCATGCCCCACCTCATGTAGCCAGCTCTTTTTTCAGAGAGAAAGGAAAATTGTAGAGTAATGGATGGTAGTGAGTAGTTAGCGAAATGAGTAAAGAACAAAAGAAATTAATGAAGCATAATTAATGAGAGGCATGCATACAAGAAATGATTATTAGAAGAGAGAGAAAGAGCATGTAATCAATATAATTATGTAGTCCAGCTCCTGGGATGCATGTGGCCTGAACTTCGATCACTGTCATAATGTCGACCACAGGTGGACAGACTTCTATTGTTTTATTATTGACCACAACCACGAACTTTTATTCATAATTTCTCACCCTGCATTTTTTTTACTTATGTAGATAATATCATGCACTGTTGTCCTCACTATAAAGTTTGTAAACATGAAAAATTTGTAGAGTATTGCAACTGTTTTATTGACAAACAATGTGATTTTTACAGAAGTTGAATTGAATATATTGGAGCAAAGAGCACAAACATGCCCCAAATACCTTTGTTAGGCATTCTACATGACTCTAAGCCACTCATTCATCTTCTGTACACCAGAGTTGTGGTAATTGCAATTGGTAATTGTAATTAGCTGTAATCATTACACCATCTGCAGTAATTGTAATTGTAATTGTAATTGCATACCTGTAATTGGCAAGTAGTTGGGAGGGTCAGTTCTAAAGCACATGGCTGCTAGCAAGAAAATGAATTCTCAGTTTATAATTTTTAATGTAGATAGAAATAACTTTTCTATTCGGCGAGCGAGCGTAGCGAGCGAGACACTTACAGGGGTAAAAATGAAAAAATCGGGGATGTTTGTTTATTTGTATATAAGTATGGACGTACGTATGTCATTTTGTACTTTGACCCTCGCGTTTTTGTGTTAGTTATGTGGTCGACCCCGTCCCAAATTACACTAAACAGAATCCTCTGGTTATCGATCAGTACCCGTATCATACTAGAAATTGAATTGTTTACCGTTTTGAATTCTTTTGTGGGTGCAGTTAAAACTTGAAAACTTAAGGGATTTCCATTTCTATTCGAGTTAGTGGCGGTGGTAAGTCAATGCGCTCTTTGTCATGGTTATAAGCCATGCGCAACAGTATTTACTTGAAAATACATTGTCCACAAGACTACTGCGAAGGTAAGTCTGTGTAGGTGCATGTCCAGTTGTGTCAAAGCATTGTGTGTTACAACCACTACTTAGCTAAAGAATATCACAAAGAAAACTTTTAAATAACTTGTATTGTTTTGTTGTTGTTTTTGTTTGGGTTTCCCAAACATCAACTAACTATTTGCTGTTGAGCAGCACTGAACAGTCAACAACTAATGGAGTCATAAAACTCATTAAACACTCTTTTAATGTATTTGATTTTCACATATGCTGACTCATGTTTTTTGTTCTTGGTTTTGGTTGGGTGCTCTCTGTTTTTTTGAGAGTGTCCAGGTTTTGAAAATGAGAACAACTCTATAGCTGAATAACCAGAGTTTCAGTACTTGCGACACTAACATATGGTCCTTCGAATCCAAACTACTGAATCAAGCCTATTGGGAACAGTCTACTGCTGGAGCTGGAAATAAAGTGGTCACTGTACAAGTGCTTACTTCTAAAATGTCCAAAGAGTATTCTCGTGCTGAATTGGCAAAATGCAAAGGTCACAGAACAGCCATTAGAGGCAAGGTGACAAAAATTATTAAAAATGCAATGAGACTGGTGAAACAAGATGTCAGGAAATTGAGTTTATCTGCTCTACAAGATGCCAGAGATGAAATTGAAGCAGCCATAAAAAAACACGAAGTAGCACAAACTGAGGTCATAGCTGCAATGACGGATGTTGGCTACACCGAAGAAGACATCATAGCTGAAATGGACAATTGTGAAACAGTTGAACAACCTTACCTTGATGGTTTAGAAAAAATCAAAGATGCGATGGAGCAGTCTGCTTTGTTTCTCACTCAGGCAAGACTGGTGGGCATAACAGAATCGTGGCTTGACCATTCCAATCCTGCTTCAACAACATATGTGTCTCAAGGAAATGATCACATTGAACAATTGAGTCTACTGATGTCAAAGTTGAAAATCTACAGTGACCATGACTTTTTCTCAGCAGTGTTGAAAAAAGTGGAACCGCTGCTGGAAAGAATGAAGGAAGCAGTCTACAAAGCAGCCCCTATTCCTGAAGAAAAATCTGTGGTGGTATCTCCTGCTGCTCTAGTAGCAACAAGACCTCCACCACCATACAAAGTCAAACTGCCATCATTTTCTGGGAAACCAAGGGAGTTTCAGATATTCAGAGCAAGATTTGAAGAAATTATGAAGACTTACACGGATTACTACACTGACTCTGACAAACTCAGCATACTTGCTGAGGCCATGGACGATGCTGAAGCTAAAAAATTAGTGCTCAATTGCTATGCGGTTGGATACAATTCTGCCATGGAAGAATTGCAGAACGAATATGGCAGGAAAAGTGTCATCTTCCCAATCCTGGCAAATGAATTGGTGAATCCCAACAGTTATGATCTGTCAAGGGAAAGCATGAAGCAAGTGATTGACAGAACACAGAGAGTGTTGAATGACATGGAGAAGCTGAAGGCAAAAGACATAGAACTTCTTGCTGTCTCTCTGGTAGTCAACGATTTTGACTTGGAAACAATGAATGAGTGGTCAAAACACCTGAGCTCAGATGATGTATTGCCAGACATGAAGACTCTGATGGATTTTGCTGTTCCAAGATCACACAATTTGCCAAGGATTCACAAGAAATCACCAACTGTGGCAACTGCCAACATATTCGAACATCGACAAAAACCAGCAGCACCAGCAAACAATGACAATGTGGAAAAGAGTATCAAAGCTGGATCTCTATCAAAAAGAGTGTGCCCTGTTTGTACAGATGGATTTCATCCGCTCTACAGGTGTACAAAGTTTAAGGATGCAGAAGTCAACACCAGATGGCAATGGGTAAAGCAGCACAAATGTTGCCACAACTGCCTGCATCTCTCACATGCTGTGGTAAACTGTACTTCCACCTACAGCTGCAGATTTTGTCAAAAGAAGCACAACTACTTACTTCACAATGATGACAAAGACAGCATAGACAAAAAGAAGAATGAAAAGACTGGGACAAGCTGCACTGCTGTTCTGAAGGAGGCAATCTCAAGCAGCAGCACAAGCAGCACAGCGGAGACTCCAACTCTCAATGCGGGCTTCATTCACACAGCATTAATCTCACTCCAACACAATGGCAAAAGAATAACTGCCAGAGCTGCTCTAGACAACTGTTCAACCCATTCAATTATCTCTGAAGGTGTGGCAAGCTTTCTCCAACCAGAGAGAAAACCAATCAGCATTACAATGAGGGGAACTGTGGCTGAGAGTCAACTCACTCACTGGTGCAACATTGATGTTTCCACTGTAGAGCCTTCTGCACTGAGTATCCCTGTGAGTGCTGCCATCACATCTTCACTGCCAGCTGCCACTCCACCAGAGAACATAACAGAAGTAGCCAAGCAGCAGATACTGCAAGGACTACCACTAGCAGATCCACACTTTGGAGGAGCATTGGACATGATAATCGGGACAAATGACCTCCCACTATTCTGGTGTGATGGAGAAAAGAAATTCTGCACGAAGGAGAGAATAACTGCAATTAAAACTACATTTGGATGGACAGTGTCAGGTCCAGCAAACAGCAATAAAGCAACAACTCTCAAAGTTGAGCTGGAAGAAAATGAAGATATTGATTTGTTCAAAACCATGTTTGAGCTGGAAAAGGTACCAACTGCAAAGATAATGACTGATGAAGAAAGTTCTGCTGTCCAACAATTCCAACAAACTGTGAAGCAACATGATGATGGAAGATATTCATGTCAGCTGCCAAAAGTGCAAAACCCTCCGGAACTGGGTGAATCCAAACAGATGGCAAAAGCCAGGTTCCTTCAAAATGAAAGGAAAATGCAAAAGGAAGGAGTGCTGGTGCCATTTAATAAAGAAATGCTGTCCTACGTAGAAATGAAACATGCTGAAATCATTCCTGGAGGTGTTCTAGACACAGGAAAATATTATTTACCAGTGCAAGGAGTGATAAAAATGGAATCAACATCAACAAAAATCAGGCCAGTATTTGATGGTTCTGCTAGAACTTCCAATGGCAAAAGTGCCAATGATCTGTTTTTGACTGGCCCAAGTCAATACCCTTTGATAGCTGTTATCCTGCTCCAATTCAGAAGCTATCCAATTGCTGTCACTGCAGACATCAGCAAAATGTATAGAGAGGTGAAATTGCAAGAACAAGACAAAGATTATCACAGATTCTTTCTGAGAAATGAAGATGGCAAAATCTGTGAAGCAAGGATGGCAAGACTCACTTTTGGCATGAGGCCATCTCCATTTGTTGCAACTGCTGTTCTCAGGCACCATGCTGAGCTCAACAAACAAGAGTTTCCAGATGCCAGCAAAGCAATATTGTATTCATTTTATGTAGATGATTTTATCGGTGGAGCAGCAACAGTGGAGGAAGCACTGCACTTACAACAATCTCTGTGCAAGTTGCTGAGCATGGCTGGGATGAACTTGAGAAAGTGGAGGTCTTCCCACACTGAAGTGCTCAACCAAATTCCAGAAGAAATCCAAGAAAAAGAAGATAGAAAATTAATGATGAAAGAAGAATCCCTCAAGACTCTGGGAACTCACTGGGATGCAGAGCTGGATGCCTTGTTTGTCACAACTCCACAGCCAATCACTTCAAAGAATGGTGAGGTGGTTGCCAAGGTGGTGGCTGGGCTATATGATGTTCTGGGTATTATAACTCCATTTAGCATCTCAGGAAAAATCATACTGCAGAAGCTTTGGGAATTGAATATTGGGTGGGATCAGAGTATTCCTGCAGAAATGCTACCAAAATGGAAAACATGGACTGATGGGTTTCAAACTGTGAGATGTCATCCAACACCAAGATTTGCTGGGGCAGTGAACAACAACACCATGCTGCATGGATTTGCAGACTCCAGCACTAAGGCTTTTGCAGCTGCAATCTATTTGAGAAATGTGGGTGAGGATGGCTCAGTCAGGACAACACTTCTGTGCAGCAAGGCAAGAGTGTGCCCCCTCAAAACAAGAACCCTGCCTGAACTGGAACTGGAGGCAGCAAAACTACTTGCTCAACTTCTTTCCCACACTGCTGCTGCACTTAAAATTCCAATTAACAACTCCATGTGCTGGTCAGACAGTATGATAGCACTGTCATGGATGCAGAAGCCACTGCACAAGTTGATAACCTTTGTGGCAAACAGAGTTGCCATTATTCAAGAACTTCTGCCTGGAGTACCATGGAGACACATAAACAGTGAAGAAAACCCTGCAGATTTGCCAAGCAGAGGCATCTCAGCTGATGATATGGTGAAATCAACACTTTGGTGGAAAGGCCCCAAAATTCTGCAATACAAAAGTCAATGGCCAAATGATTGCCACTACTTCACTGGTGACAAACTGCCTGGGATGAAATCCACTACCACTGTGCTGTTGACACTACACAAAACTGAAGAAAACTGCACTCTCTGGGAACTTTACTCATCATATTTCAAGTTATTGAGGATTGTGGCTTGGATTCTAAGATTCCACAGATGTTGCCTTGCCAAAAAGAAGAAAATAAAAACAGCAACTATCAACAATAAAACCACCATTCAAGATGACGAACTTTTTCTATCCTACAGTGACATCAGACATGCAAAATTTACATTGCTCAGGCAGCAACAAATGGACAGCTTTCCTGAGGAATGGAATTCGATCTCAAAAAACAAGCTACTTCCCAAGTCATCTCCTCTGGCGGGCCTGAGTGTCAGCATCTCTGACAAGCAAGTATTGATGGTTTCCGGAAGAGTCAGTGACAGAAAGTTGATTCCTCTGTCTGGAAAGCACATTCTGACCAAGCTGATGTTGAGGACACTTCATCAATTCTACTCTCATGCAAGCAACACTACACTCATCAGCATTGTGGGAAATGAATTCTACATCATTGGAATAAAAAATCAGCTGAAGAAAATATCAAGAACATGTACAAAGTGTCAACAAGTAAATGCTCATCCTATGTCTCAGAGAATGGGATTGCTGCCATCCATCAGGACCAAGCTTCAGCCTCCATTCTTCATCAGTGGAGTTGATTTTGCTGGTCCAGTCACACTGAGAGAGGGAGCAACCAGGAAGCCTGTACTCTTCAAGAGTTATCTCTGCTTGTTCATCTGTATGAGCACAAGGTGTGTGCATCTGGAAGTGTGCAAATCACTCAGCACTGAAGATTTCCTAGCTGCCTTTTGGAGGTTCAGCAACAGAAGAGGATGCCCACAAGAAATGTATTCAGATAACGGAAGCAACTTCCAAGGTGCAGCCAATGAGTTTTACAAGCTTCAACAGATAGTGAAGAAGGCAAAACAACAACTGCAAGCTCATGTGCAGAACATAAAATGGCACTTTACACCACCAAGATCTCCAAATTTCGGAGGCATTTGGGAAGCAGGAATAAAGGTGATGAAGACCTTGATGAAGAAGATGGTGGAACCACATCCACTCAAACTTGATGAGCTCATGAATGTCATCACCAGTATTGAAGCCTTAATGAACAGCAGACCACTGTTATCTGCTGAAGGAGTGGAACTTGAGGAAGGACTGGCTTTGACTCCAGCTCATTTTCTTATCTACAGGCCAATGAAGGCACCCCCCACTCCAGCAATATCAGCTGCAAAAATCACATCTCTCAGAAGGTGGCAACTTGTGCAAAGATTGCAGCAAGACTTTGAACAAGCATGGAGAAGCAGCTACCTTCAATCACTCCAAGCCAGAAGCAAATGGAGGAAGCCTGAACAAAATCCTAAGGTTGGTGACATAGTATTTGTGAAGGATGACACCCTGATGCAGCATGACAGATGGCCACTTGGGAGAATAACAAAGTTGTTTACTGGAAATGACGGAGCTGTCAGAGTGGTGGATGTTTACTGCAACAACAAAACGTACAGAAGAGCTATAAATATGCTGATTCCACTTCACCTAGAAGCAGATGAAAACAAAGCAGCATCTCCTCAACCCAACTCCAATTCAAAAGCCGATGGCTGCCAGAACACCAACACCACATCTACACAGTAAAAGTCAATGTCACTGGCTACTTGTCCCAACAAGGATTACATGTTCAATGTTTACGTGGTGTCACCTTTTCTATTAGTGCATCTTACTTCAATGTTGTGGCCGGAGTATGTTTGGGTTTCCCAAACATCAACTAACTATTTGCTGTTGAGCAGCACTGAACAGTCAACAACACTCATTAAATAATGGAGTCATAAAACCCATTAAACACTCTTTTAATGTATTTGATTTTCACATATGCTGACTCATGTTTTTTGTTCTTGGTTTTGGTTGGGTGCTCTCTGTTTTTTTGAGAGTGTCCAGGTTTTGAAAATGAGAACAACTCTATAGCTGAATAACCAGAGTTTCAGTACTTGCGACACTAACAGTTTTTTCCTTCAATTCAAGCAGTTGCAGAGAGTTAGTTGTTACTATGGCACTGAAATCCCTTTACCCTGTATGCTAAATAAACAAACTGGACCTTATTTTCAGTAGCTTCAGTGTTAGAAGTCAAAATCATTCATATAAAAATATTATAGTCTTTAGGCTCGCTCGCCATTTGTGCTCAAGCACATCACTAGTTTAAGAAGAATTGATGAATTAAAACAAAATTACAAACTTTGTGGGCCCTATTACATGACCACTTATCCTGAGGAGGCGATGTGATGTAATTGTATGTAATTGCTAACAGATTTGTTGTAATTAGTTCTTAAAGGTGTAATTGGTAATTGAAATTGTAATTGAGAAGCAAAATTTTTAAGTAATTGTAATTGTAATTGGTTACTTTATTCCTGTAATTGCCACAACCCTGGTGTACACTGTATCCAGTCAGTGAAAGCATATGATCCCCCAACAAACACCACAGGTTCACTTGATACTTTCCGACCTTCAGACTTACTATTTCTTTCAAGAAGTATTTGTAACCAAAAAATAGAATAAAAATATCATAAGGTTCACAAAATATTTTACTTTTTCATTCTTTTTGTAAATTGTGAGGGGATTTTACCCCTTTCCCTAATTAAATTGTTTAATTAAAAAAATTCTGGTTGTTTTAAACCAATACTACTAATTGAAAGTGCATGTTTTTTCCTTCAGTTCGATACATAATTATGTTAATGAAACATTTAGAAATAGGTGGTAATATTATTACTCTACTACGTTTACTATTGTTACAGTCTGCAGTAAAAGTGATCACAGAAGTATCCCTTATCTCTAAAGAATTGCTTGAAGTTTATCACAAATGCTAGAAAAAGAATAAATTTATTATTATTATTATTATTATTAAACTTGGGCATAAGCTTGACATGGTTCTTGGATGTAGACACCACCTGACTACTTCTACCAGTTGTGTACCTTTCAGTTCTCCTTTTCTTTTCATTTTTTGCATCTCTCTACTCTAGCTGTAATACTTTCTGCTCTTATCATAGTTTTTTATGTCCTTTATTATTTTTTTTATTGTTTCTATCACTATTTTTATGGTCTGATTTAAGGCTATTCCATTCCCCAAGTTTGCTGAATTGCAAAAGGATGATCCTTCTCCAACTCAGCAAAAATTTCACTGGCATTGGACCCCCTTTACCGTATATGCGTAATTTAACAACTCGACTTTATTTTAGTAGTTTGAATAACAATAGTGTAGTTTAAGGCTCGCTCGCCATTTGTGCTCAAGCACACCACTAGTTTATTTGTACATATGTATGGACGTATGTATGTCATTTTGTACTTTGACCCTCGCGTTTTTGTGTTAGTTATGTGGTCAACCCCATCCCAAATTGCACTAAATAGAATCCTCTGGTTTATCGATCAGTACCCGTATCACCCTAATTGAAATGTTTACCGTTTTGAATTTTGCGGGTGCAGTTAAAACTTGAAAACTTAAGGGACTTCCATTTCTATTCGAGTTAGTGGCGGTGGTAAGTCAATGCGCTCTTTGTCATGGTTATAAGCCGTGCGCAACAGTATTTATGTACTTGAAAATACATTGTCCACAAGACTACTGCGAAGGTAAGTCTGTGTAGGTGCATGTCCAGTTGTGTCAAAGCATTGTGTGTTACAACCACTACTTAGCTAAAGAATATCACAAAGAAAACTTGTATTGTTTTGTTGTTGTTGTTGTTTTTTCCTTCCAAGCAGTTGCAGAGAGTTGTTACTATGGTACTGAAATCCCTTTACCCTGTATGCGAAATTTAAAAACTGGACCTTATTTTCAGTAGCTTCAGTGTTAGAAGTCAAAATTATTCATATAAAAATAGTATAGTCTTTAGGCTCGCTCGCCATTTGTGCTCAAGCACATCACTAGTAATATATCAAGTGAATGAAGAAAGAGTTGTTAAATGATAATTGGGTATATATTTTTTTCAGTGAGTGATATAGCATAGGTTCACGATTGTCCACCGGCTATTTTCAACAGGACCCGCCCTTTTTTGACCTCTGATAGTATACAGAGTTATACTGCGGTATCCGATAGTACACAGTTAATAGCAGGTGGTGGTATGAAGGTGTCTCATATGAGAGAGAAAAAGAGAGTAAGACAGATTTTCTGACTTAAACATTAGGTGTGTTAGAAGCATTGGGGACAGTCTTAAATATTTAAGCGAGTTTGATGGCAGAAAATAGAAGTAGCTAAACCAAGCTGCACTAGAAAGGGAGGTTTCTAGTAGCCCTATGAAGTATCAGGAGTCTGTGAACAACAGTGGCTGTTAAGAAAGAGTAAATAGAGCTGCTTTAAGTTGCACATTTTCCCTCTCCTCTCCTCAAAAGGTAGAGTGTCTAGGTGAGTTATTCACGAACCAACACTGATCCAAGGAGTGAGTAGTAACCACTCTCCTCAACTGTTTGAATTGAAAAAGAAGCAACAAAATCAAGTCACGTTATTTAAAAATTTCTTTGTGATATTCTTAATAGTAGTTGTAACGCACAATACTTTCACACAACTGAACATACCTACGCAAGACTTACCTTCATGGTTCGTCTAGTGGACAATGAAAATAAATGCTGTTGAGTAGGGCTTATAATTGTGACAAATAGCGTATTAACTTACCACCGCTACCAACTCGAATAGAAATGGAGCTCCAGTAAGTTTTTGCACCCACAAAACAATTCAAAGCGGTAAACAATTCAATTTCTAAGGTGATACGGGTAATGGTCGCTACACCACAGGATTCTGTTTAGTGAAGTTTGGGATGGGGTCGAACGCGGAGCGAACACAAAAATACGGAGGGTCAAAGTACAAAATGACATACATACGTCCAAACATATATCTAAAATAAATAAACAAACATCCCCGATTTTCGATTGTGTTACCCCTGTAAGTGTCTCGCTCGCTACGCTCACTCGCCAATTACATTATTCATTTGAAATAGGAGAATATCACAAGTTTGTTGGCTTAGTATTTACATGAGTGCTGCGGGCAATGTGTGAATATCATAGCAACTGTTTCTTGTGCAGTAAACATCTGTATAACCTTAGGGGAGGAAATAACCCAACGTGATAACTATGAACACAGGTGATATGGGAAAATATTGCCTTAAGCCACATCCTGTTTATTTTAATAATGCATTTCCTATGTGGCAACAGGTATTAGGCCCTGTTCAGTACATAATAAATATTCTTATCATGTACTGAACTCAAGTACTCCCATAGAGATTAATACAAATGAAACTACCCCAATATTTTCCCATATTGCGTCCCCTTGGGCATTCTAACAAGTGTTATTGCGTCCCCTTAGGCTAATTTTATATTTTTAGGCTTTTTGTTAAATCTTAAATAATAATACATTAATTTGATATAATCTGTCTATTGCTATGTAGGTATATATAAATTGTAAATCACTTCTTTTGTGGTTGTGTGTCATTGGTGCAGCGGACATTGTGGTGAAACTTTGTGTTTGTGTTGCTGTAGGAAAACCAATATTTATTGTACAATTGGTAATTGTTGCTCCAGCAAAGAAGGACTGAGCACTTAATCTTGGTTCATAGTATCACTCGATGGTGTTGTAGGGTATGAAGAAAATGGATTAGTTTCAGGCTTTTTGTATGAGCTCAAGACATGAGACATTTTCTTTTGCTGTTGTAATGATGCTTTTTTATAGCTATTTAGATTTTGTAGATTTTTATGCGCAGTTACAGTTGGATTATCTGGGTTTCTGGTGCACTATTCTTGGTAAGACATGTAACCATTGTTTTTCGAGCTGAATGATTTGTTTTTTCCCCAGACAATCCAGCCCATCTTCTGTTTTTTGTACCAAATGTCATCATTGGAGTAATTGTAGTTCACAGCCAGATAAAATGGGGATTCCTATTTGCACATTTCAACTGGACGCTTTTGAAGAAACTTTTCAAAAATACGTAAGGGACACGGAGAGATATTCTTGGGGGTGGTCCCCACAAACATTTCCAACTCTTCATCGTCCAAACACACAGAAGAAGATGCTTCTTCTACGTGCTTAGTTTCCTCCGCCTGTCCGTTAGTATAGACTGGATTAGCAACAGTTGGTTCTATAGGTAGTTTTCAAGAACTTCGTCATCAAAAAAATCCTGTAATGAAATATCTTCAGCCATAACAGCGTTAGCTTACTGGTGATTTAGCTCCAGAAAAATTGTCGTTGCTAAGAATAAGTTTGCGCATGCGTACATGATAAATATGTTATACTTGAATACGCAAAATATCACTCGTCTGATCGGGGTATTGGCACTCGTGCCTGCGGCACTCGTCCCAATACATCCGACAGACTCGTGATATTTTGCAGTATTCAAAGTATAACATATATTTATAGTTTCTAGTTAGCTGTTAATTGTAATTCTATATAATATTATGTATATAATTTTTTTTTGTCACAGTTTTCAAATAGACAGTATGTACATTATGGCTTAATTCAAGGAGTTATAAAAATAAATAATTTTCTTTATTACAGAAATAAGATTTACTCTTATGATGACTGCTGTTGAGTTTGTCATTTTGCAGAAAAATGAAGCTGTTACTTTAAATAACAAGAAGAACCAGGAAAATGAAAGACATAATTTGATTAACTTCGTTCCTTTACAACTTTATCACATTCTCATCGAGCCATGTGTAGATTTCTATTCTCTTATTATTTGATTCTTTTATTCACATGTTTATACTAACATGTGTGTGTAGTTATGTTCTAATTATATTTCAATGTATTTCTTAAGAACTCTCAACAATGCTATTACAATGAAAACAAGGCATGGAAAATTGAAAGCATTTGACCAAATTATGAGCAAAAAACATTGTTTGGCATGAAATAGCTATGAGTTAAAATCTCGCCATTTTCCGAAAATGACAGGAGCCAGGAGAGTCCATAAGTAGATGGAATAACAGACCCACGATGACACCACTCTCACCCAAGTGGAAGCCAATGTCCTCTGAAAGTAGTCTGTGCTGGCATTCCCTGGACTGTGGGAAATTATCCATGAGCTATCATTAATAGTTGATGATTGCATTATTACACTTACTCTGACCAGTTTGTAAACTGCATCATAATGTATAAGATTGCCAAAACCATAAGAAAATGAAAAAAGAAGTAGTTATAGTTCAGTTCTTCTTGTTCATCATTAGCCTGCCACTTTCCTCTCTCCATAAGTTCTTCATCATTAACTTCTATGATAAAACAAAAGTTAATGTAAAAGATAGTGATTTTACCACTATTCTTCTACCTTAGCTTCCTTTATAAACAACCCAGCATTAAAAGGTTGCAACGCAGTTTAATTAGGGTTCAGAACTTACCTGTAAAAATGTAGCCCAAAATCATTTCCTAAAAAGTATGGAAGGAAAATGATGAAAAACAAAGTAAGCAGTATTAATGACATTAATGAGTACTATAGAAAGACATATTTGTGTTACCTTTGTTGAGATGTTATCTTCTTTGTCCTCTTCTTTCACATCACCTCGGAGTTTTTGTAGTTGACGAGTGGTAGAAAGAGATAAACTAGTTTAAAAAAAGTAATCCCAATTGTACAAATAAATTAGTGTTGGAGGTATCAATTTGTTACTAGCTATAGCATGGAAGTGAATGAGAGAAGCACTGGCATATTTTAGAGGTATACAACTTCTTACCAAATTTACTCTAGTAAATCAGAGTGGCAAGTGAGCTTTTACTACTTGTGTCTGTGTCATGCATTCTTATGAAACAATTGAGATCTGTGGGCAGAGCTCTCCTTGACCATGGCCTGAATTGGATATTACACTAGTTTCACCATACACTGACTGATTTGAAATTCCGATGAAACACTTTCAATGCCACAGTGACACTTTGATTGTAACTATGAGGCTCTCTGGATAAGATGCTGGCACTCTCATACTATAATGTGCTATAAAGTAGTATAGATATTATCATGACCAATAAACTTACCATGTATATATTACAGTTAGAAAGAGTACAGCTACTCCTACAATTGAGGATGCAACTGAATGTCTGTCGTGGGAAAATACATAGAGAGAGATGTTGTGAACTTGACAGTCATAGAGCCCTCCAGTCACTCTATCTGCAATTAGAAATAAAAGTAAGCAAAGTGAAGTAATATATATGTTACAGACCATTTTCAAACTACAAGCCCATTTTAAAATGGTCTGGACCATTTTAAAACATGCCAGCCCATTTTAAGACAGCCTGGCTCCAAACTAGCCACATAATATTGCTGGTCTTACAGTGGTGATGTACAATTAAAACCAAGAGCAGTCTCACCTGAAAGTCAGGCAGGCTCCTACTATAACCACAGATACAATTAAAACCAAGAGCAGTCTCACCTGAAAGTCAGGCAGGCTCCTACTATAACCACAGATACAAAGTCTGCTCTGGTATTAAAGAGCACACAAGAGCACAAATTATTAGTCTATTGTTTGTTGAATCAAGTTCCCCACAAATTGTAAGAGGGGGTAATTAGGAAATCTCTGGGAGAAAACGTCATAGAAGTATAAACAACCTTAAAAAACAGTAAATAAAATTTTCAAAGATAAGATTCCGAAGTTTCAGATGCAAGCCTAGCTAATGTCAAATTCGTGCGTGGAAACACGTTCATGTCAAGCCTAAATGCTGCCTAATTAACCACATCTTACATGCATTTGCATCCTTTACGTCGTGCTGCATCATATAGCAGTGTTTCATTAATTACTAGTGACTGAGATTTGTAAAGAACTATGAATGATTCAGTCATTCTCGGCTGAAATAATTATAATAATAGCAAATTTTCTCGTTCTTACAGCCAATAATATTGTTAATTAAAACTTAACCCGACGTTTCGACTTCTTATCGAATATAGTAGGATATAGTAGACAGTAAGCGTACCCTCCAAAAATCTTGCTGTTTACATTGTGTTAGTATATCACCACAGAGAGTTTGACCACAGTTGACCCCTGAAAAAGTAGAAGATGCCGAGGAATACATCAGAAACCTTGTCAAACAAATGGCACCAGACGCCTCTGGAACTACTTCCACATCACCAGCCAACAGCTCAGCCAAGAGCAAGCCCAATAAATCGCCACTAGTTATCAAGTGCCCTCTGTGCGCAGACAAGCACAACTTAGTTCGTTGTCAACCCTTCGCCCACTATGACGTAGACAAAAGAATCAAGTTTGTTTGGAAGAAGCGATTGTGTACTGTCTAGGAGAAGGACATAGCTACATGCACTGCCCCTCCAAGTACACCTGCTGAACATGCCACAATAAACACCACACGATGCTGCATCGAGACAAGTCCACCAGAAAAGCCACGAATGCAGTCCTTTGTGTCAAAGTTTAACCAAATGATGTGATTCAGGTGAAGCTGACAGCGATGTGACATTTGTGGAGACAGCTATGGTGGTAACCACATCAGGCTGCGTCACACCAGAGCTAGAGTATTGTGATCAGACGTTACATCACTCTGACAAATGTGTTGCCTTGTCACCTTTGAGAAATAATGTCACTGTTCCTAGAATTTGAACTGAAATAAGTGCACAATGCAAGTACATGGAGCTTTAATTTACATGCATTTGCATCCTTACATCTTGCTGCATCATATAGCAGTATCAAATGTTGCAAGAGCTAACAGCAAACACTAAAACTATACTACTGCTATCATGGGGGGGGGTTAAGACTAATCCTTACCAAGCTGCAAATCACAAACACAATTTTTTTTGTCTCTGTAAAAGCACTTTACATTAAAAAATTACAGAAAATACATTGCAGTTTCTAATTTTTTTTTGTGAAGTTTTTAAATGACTGTCAAAAAAAATTAGACACACTAGTACTGTTTTAACTGACTCATTTCTTAACAGATACAGTGGTTCAACGTGATCTAAATTTATTGAATACCCTACTGTGCTACCAGTACTATGTGTAATAGTTATAACCAATATTGAGTTTGTATGTGATTACAAATCCCAAGACACGAGGGTGAAGCCCAAGTTGCGAGGGTTTGTGAATTGCAGTACAAACCAATTCTTATTGGTTTATAACTATTTTATAGCCCAAGGACATAGACACCAAGGCAGGTTTCTGTTCTTAGGTTGTTGTTTTTTTTCTGATGGAAGTGAGCCGGAAATGCAGGACTTCAGATGATTATACTAATATGACGCATAGAGTAAAAAGAGAAAATGTGGGTGAATACTTTAGTGGGACCAAGAGGGTGTTCAAATTTGTGAAATGTTTAGTTGGAAAAAACTTATTACATATTTATGCATTTCTCACGTTGTAATTTGTGTACTTACCTGTCTTTTTTTCCTTTTTTGTCTGACCATGAGAACATAGCCATATCTACTGAATGACCTTGCCTATCTCATAGGTTTTCACCCTAGATGACTGCGGCCCACCTTACTCAGCTTTCGTTAATGCTCTAATAGATTGATAAACTGTAGCCTTTCCTATAATGGTATGACTACTCTGTATTCCTGTACTAGTTATTTGTGAGTGTGAGAGCTTTTTTTAAATTTTCATTTAAAAGAAGTTTATTGCAAGGTCTTTTCAGTTACATTCTTTTAAGAAGATGGACAAGTTACAGATGCACGCACAAACAATCAAGTGTTTTTTTAATAGGATTGGCATGCCCAAATTGCTTGGATTAGTGAAGTTTAGATTAACAAACTTTTTAAAAGACTATCTGTTTTATTCAAATTTTTTAAAAATAGTTCTATTCAGAAAAAAATATTTATGAACATACAAGAGTTCTGTGTCTTGGGTCTGCTTTGGCAACTGCCCTATTTACATTTAGCAGTTTGTTTTTGTTTTTGTTTTTTACCAGGTTTACTATCTGACTCGTTTTAATGATCTGATTCTTTTAAAAAGGGTTTGACACCCTTCGAAATGGTTTGAATAGTTTGACCAGCCTGTTCTAAAATAGTCTGGCCGGCCTGTTTTTTAAAATGGTCTGGCCTGTTTTAAAACAGTCTGAGGTTTGGAAATGGTCTGGCCCATTTTAAAACGGTCTGGCCCGTTTTAAAATGGCTAGACCATTTTTAAAAAAGTCCAAGTTTGTAATTGGTCTGTAACATATATAAATATTAATACATATATATTTGCTTCTACATCAAGTTTCTTCACCAGAATGCAATGAAATTATATTTTGATATAATAAATGTGATTGTTCAAATGAAATTTTCATTTGAGCAAACTTTTATAATAATATTTGACGTGGCTGCAATTTTATTTATACACGTAAATTAATATGCTCAATCAACTATCATAATAAACAAAATGCAGTTCTCAACTCAATGTATTGCAGGCACCAAAACTTTTCACTCGGTGTAGCTACTGGGTGGGAAAGGGTCTAGCCACACAAGATTGATACATCCAACTTACCTGTACCATATGGCTCAGCTGAAATACCAGACCACACTAGATATGTGCAGTAAGCTGTCACTATTGAAGCTTGAAGTAGACCAGATTTTGGCTGAGCTGTGAAAATATTTCTGATATAACATATTGTACCCATGGCAACCTGGGATATGCAGATCAGGGAATAGATATAGTACTACAGGTTTAATTTACTGCATGGATTAAATTTGTCCCCTGAGATTTATTGTCATAAAAGTTAGTTTTAGTATGTCAGCAAAAAATGTAGTTGTGACCTGAAATTATTCATTTCTAAAAAAATCTTGCTAGAGAGACTCGAATCATATAGCATGAGTGCATTTTTTCCTACTACTGTAGTGTCACTGCCTATTATTTTAACTAGTGATGAGCCTATCAAATGCAATATTAGAAAAATTGATGCGACACAAGTGGTCAATGTGTTGTGTAAGAGTACTTACCCAGTTGTAAGCATATCAAAATGCTGAGATATTCATACAAGTGAAACAAATAAAAAGTACAAGTTTATGTTAATGTTTAATACTGGGGAAAACAGCTGGCAACCATGAAGAAAATTGAAACAGTTAAAGTGTACTGTCTTATGAGCATGATGAATGCTTTACCGAAGAGCTTAATATAAAGGACTAATTAAATCACCAATCACTGCTCAATTGAGCATTGTAGTACCAACCTTTATTACATGCATGCTTCAGTACAAACAGTGAGCATAAGCAAGTATAGCCAAATAATTAGTTACATTGAAAACATGATATATAATTAGTATGCATAGGCTGCATCAAGGTGGAAGCAAGTATGGTATTTATATGACCAAGGGCGGAAGGCCCTAGGATCGTGTGAGACCCATACCGACTGAATGTAGTGGTGCATACTTGTATCATGGCTTTAGGCTATAGGACACACACAAAAACTAATTTTTGGTTGAACGGTTTACTTATTTACTTCCTAGGAAGTGGGTATGAAATATTATATTCACCACGAATTTGAGCAATCTGATTAGACCACACGAATAGATCCAACTTTCAAATGCAATGCATCATGAGGACTTTTAGATTGTTTTGAGAACTGACAACCTTACTTCTCTTTAGCACATCTGAGTGCTTACAGCTTTGCTGCTGTTTAAATTATACAAGTTCACAATGTAAGTATCATCTAATTCTCCAATAGGAGAAACTGAAAAGTTGAGACAGAACAGGATAAATGTGTGTGTGTGCAGTGTGTGTGTGTGTGTGTGTGTGTGTGTGTGCAGTGTGTGTTTACCTTTCTGGACACATGGAGAAATGGACATCACTGTAATGAATGCACCATAGCATAGGTTTACGCTGATAAAGATTTTATTAAGAGTGCAACCAGATCGCTGATAGCATAAAAAAGAAAGGATTGACACATAAGCTATTATTCATGCTTGTAACATACTTGAATAAAGAAGTAGTAGAGGAGAACAGTACCAATGATTGAAGCTACTAAGAAGGCCATAGCAAATAAAAGCATGAGGACATACCACAAGTTGTTTTCATTCTTCTGAGCTTTAGATATCCTACAGAATAATACCATGTACATTATAGACTAAATTACATATTGGGACATTATAGTAATTTAGTATCAAACAGAATTTATATAAGAGTGTAAAGTATTGAAAATATCTGACTAGCTGTAACGTACCAACTTTCAGACCATGAATGAGCAAAATCCACTATCACAATTAATTGAAGAAGAATAAACATTGCAGATCCTGCCATTCCAACCACCATGACTGCTGTTGTATAATATAATCACAGAATCATGTTGCTGACACATTATAGGTGTACAAAGTTATATATTATGACATCCATTGTGTGAAGGTACATTGTTAGTAAGGTTTAATGCAAGTACAACGACTGTTCTTGTTCCTGATGTTGTATGTATTCTAGCAAAAGTCAACAATGTGATAGATTCATAATGTAAGGCTTCCTTGAAGGTTGTACAAGATACAAAGAAAACCAATCAAACATGAGGCAAACATATCTTAGGAACATCCAGAACCTACTATTAACTTATTATATATATGAATTAAATAGGAGCATGTAGTAAAATTATTTCTATCTGCCTTGCAATAATTGAGTCATTGCTAGTATATTACTCAACAATACCTTTAGATAAAGCCAGACTTTGTCCATCTGGAATAAAGAAGAAGGCTACAATCAGTCCTATCATGAGGATCCACTTATATAACCAGAAGCCATTTTGAATGTATGATCTAGGATCCTTGCGACTCTTTACACAGATCATAAGAAGTGCAAAAATGAGGAAGAAGCTTGCTCCTCCAGCACAAACTCTGTATACTGCCAGAAAACCAACTACTTTGTCGCAGGTAAATGAGGTATTTAATATTACAGGAATAGATGATCCTACATTGGCGAATCGTTCACTCAAAGGAACACAAATCAATTCCTAAATAATAATGATAATAATAACGACCAAAATTTTTTAGCCAAGTTGGCAATTAGTAACATTTTAAAGACAAACAATAAGAATTACTTACTGTACTTTGTAAAGCCTTTGTTGTAGTTGAGGAAAGCATAATGGCTGATACTACTAGTATCAGTAGTAAGAAAAAGGAATATAGGAACCTGGTCAATACACTGGCCCGTGGTTCTTTGTTTTTACAAGCGCAAAGGTTACACGCCGCTGGCCCTAAACAGCCACAGAGCAGTCCCAGGCACATTGTACTCTACTTGACTCTCAAAAAAAAAACCTCCACAGTACTGGCACAGCTCTACTCTCCCTAGATACTAGTAACCTTTTAAGCTGGCGAGACTGACGCGTTTCGAAGGATTCTACAGCGAATCGGGCACCCAAAAAATGGCGCGGGTAAACATTATAATTTTGCGACCAGTAACAATTTAACAAACAAACCATACAATTGATTCTTGAATGATTCGCAAAAGTAACCCAAGTCAGCCAGCTACACTTTCTGCTGGCTGGTAGGTAAATTGTATGGCTAGGTGAGAACACCCTGGTTAAAAAAAAAAAAGCACTCCACTGAGGAATCAAGCTCAATATCATCAAAACATGAAAAGGAGTGATTAAATTATAGAATCAGGTTATTTACATTTCTTAAATAATTCAGTGTTTGTACTCAATATTTTCATTTATTATTTTAGCCAATAATAAATTGTACAGAGATTAACATAATTCATATATTAATATAACTATTTATTTAATTATAATAAAACGTCACAAGGAGGCTTGCAAATTAGTCGTTAATATTGTTTTCTGTCGTCCATTGTTTTTAAAGGAAACATTGTCGTAATAACCGTCTTCGTCGTCTTCGTCCCATAAGGCCTCCAAGTACTGATCCATCATTTTATCTCTTCCATTAAGGTGGCATTTGAACCTGTCGATTTGAGTACAGTAAATGTTACTAAATGATAACTTGAAATTAAACTTACCACCCGCACCTTTTCCTGAACTTCACCGCAATAATAATAAGGGTCAAGGTAATTGAAACCAAAGTGGCAGACACCAGAATGTACCCCAGAAAAGCCTGAAACTTAAAGGTGGTAGAGGCATTTTCCATTAGGGGTTCTTCAGCACATACAATGCCATCTAATAGAATAATAGTAGCTAAAAATGAATACAATAGAAAATAACATTTTGTATTTTACCTCCTCCCATACAAGTCATTATAACTAGAACTATAATAAGTTCCTTCATTGCCAACTCAAACAAGAAAAAGAAAGAAAGAAATACTTTCCAATATCTAACCCAATAATCTTAACCCAGTAATAGCTAGCGTCAAGACGCCTACGTTTCTGAGGCAATCTTGCGCGGGTGGTGACGAACTCCTTTAACCCATCTCTACGTGGGGAGGGGCTGGTGAGCCCTGTCCTCCACTGCACCGCCCCAGAGTTGCCAACCATACCGAATTTGACGTGAAGGTCACGATTTTCAGTCCAATCCCTATCACGCTTACCTCGTCTTTTGTCATGGTTTTTCTATTTACCACTGTTTAGTTGCCACTGTGCAGAAAATGCCCAATCTAGATGGCGAATTATGCACCTTTTTTGTATGCTATGCTAGCAGTGCTAATCATTTTAGTAATAAATCTACTGGAAGCATGCTCGTGGACAGAGTTCAAAGGCCACCTCAACTACATTCATAACTATAAGAATCCTTGTACACATGACTAATCTGAATCTTGATAAGGACACTGTTTATAATTGGAGCTGTTGATCTGCAGCAACAGTGCTGGATCTGAAAGCATTTTATTTCTTACAGAAAGTGATATTGGAATCTTCAAATAGAATTAGCTACTAACACAGAGTATGGTTAGTAAACTCAAAGATTCTGCTCATAATTACACTAATCATGCTAGCATATTATGCTAGTATTTATGAAATCACTTATTACGCTCAAAATCATGCCAGCACAATTTGCCAACCCTTAATGAATAGGTACACTTAATTATGAAAAAAAAGAAAGAAACTAATTCATGGGATAAAATGAAAGTACAAAGACATTTTAGATAGTGAATAGTAATGAAAGTATATTTATATAATTGTCCAAATTCAACCATGAAGGAAAAAATTGAATAAGCAACAACCACTAAATTCTGTCCAGAATTAATAAATGCTGGACTTGTTCAGCTTTGGTATACTACGAATTTGGTCTGCCATATTGTATAAGGACACAAGTAGTAAAAATTCTGACTCAGCATATCAATAAGTAGAGGTGCAAGAGAAGATCTCAATTATTGTTGGAGTAGAGGAAAAACAACGACGAACAAAAAGCGATTGCTATTATAATTTTATTCCCAGCTGCAGGTAAAAAATACAGTAGCTAAAAATGAGGGCTCGTTCTGAAAAAGGGGGCTCATACGACACCAGTAGAGACCCCACCCCCAAATCCGCCCCAACAATGCTAGGCCCTTCACCTATGGCAGCTAATAGCTAAGAAAAGTGTCAGTGAATTGGTAGTCCGGTATTGCGGTTCCTTACCTTTACATAATATTTGTGACAGGATCTGAGAAAACAGCCCACTTGGAGCACTCCATCAAAATTTTATTTTTGTATTTGCTATGTACTCCTTAAAATTTTCTTCTAAATGAGCCATAAATAATTAGCAGTACGTAGTTTTAGAGTTATGAGTCGTTAAAGTTTCCCGTTCTACCACGCTATTTCGGAAAAATTGAGAAAAACGCGTTTGAAAGACCGCAAGAGAAAGGAGTGTGGCATTTCTAACGACACGCTCGCCATGAAATACTTGTCGTTGACACTTCAAATTTTGTCAGAAGGTAGGCAAAGGGTTTTAGATTGGTATGAACAAATAATTTTTTTTTCCAATTTCTATGCCCAACTCGATGTTTTTGCCTGTATCTCAATTTCATGTTTTGCGCGAAGTGGGCTGTTTTCTCAGATCCTATCACATTTGTGAGCGCGTTTGTCACTCTTTTTTTTTTCGGCCGCGCTAATGATATTTATTTTATACTTCTTACCACATTTTACCCTTCAGATTATTAGGATGAAAACTGATGAGGTGCTGCAGTGTCACCAGACCCTTTGGTCTGGCTACGCTAGACTAACTAAGAGCCAAGACTAATTTAAATAGCTATAATTCTGACTCTTCAAAAGAGAAGATCCACCCCACACACAAACATATTGATGGATTGTGCCAGTAAACAAAACAAAAAATCTGTGGCCATTGTAATTCTTAATTCCTATTGAAATGATATTTTTAACTTAGTTCGTTTATTCATAGCTAATGGAACAAAGCCTAGAGAGATATTGGAATTGCAGGATGGATAGAAATTGTCTGAGCAAAACGATCTGTTGCACCCATATCATCAGGTTTATTCATACTTTGATAGTTGAATATTCAAGAAAATACTTGTTTAAAAATTGGCACATATAATTCATTATTTAATGTTAGACTGTTTTATAGCTAAAGCTAGCTATTCCCTACGTTGGCACTCAAGTTTTTCAATCATTATTTTTTTAAATAAATTGTACAATAAATTTACAACCAATTCATGCAATAACAATATATATTTAATTATAATAAATGTCACAAGGAGGCTTGCAAATTAGTCGTCGGTATAGTTTTTTGTCGTTCATTGTTTTTAAAAGAAATATTGTCGTAATAATCGTCTTCGTCGTCTTCTTCCCATAAGGCCTCCAAGTACTCATTTATTAATTTGTCTTTTTCATTCAAGTGGCGATTGAACCTGTCAATTTAAAGTGCATTAATTGTTAAAAAAACATGACTTAAATTTTAACTTACCACCCGCACCTCTTCCTGAACTTCAAAGCGATAATTATAAGGACCAAGGTGAATGACACCAAAAAGGCGGACACAAGCACGTACCCCAGAGTAGCCCTCATCTTGAAGGCGGAGGAGGCACTGTCCTGAATTTGAGGTTGTTCGGCACATACAATGCCATCTAATAGATTAATAGTAGCTAGTAAATAGGGTAAAATTTAAAAATCACAGCTTAGATACCTATTCCCATACGGGTCATTATTATGACCAGAACTATGATAAGTTCCTTCATTACCAACTAAAACAAAAAAGCAATCTATTAAGGAAGAAATTTCCAATAGCTAAACCAATAATTTTAACCCAGTACCAAGTAATAGCTCTAGCGTCAAGCGGAATCAAGACGCCGGTGTCCTGTAGTCCGGCGTAGCCAGACCCTTTACCGAACCGCTACGCTTTGCGCGCTACGGGGTCTGGCTACGCCAGACTAGGTGTCCTGCGCGCGCAGTGACGAGCTCCCCCTCGCTATAGTACAAAGATGTTTGGACTAGTGGGAAGGGCTCTCTAAATAGTTAAAACAAAAAAGGAAAGTAAGGCTTCATGGAATTCAGCTGGTATAGACAGTTATAGTCACTTTACTGAATTTATGACCTCAGTGGTACTTGGTCTCAGGATAGATTTAGAAATTGTGGGCTATTTTGTGATTTAACAGTGGTTCAGTAGAACGTTATACTTGCTGGCAGGAGTGGGTGAATAAACATGAAAATTAAGTTTTAGGTTGGTACTCCAGTTTTGAAATGAAAAGGGCAGTCTTATTCTTAGTTTTTGTCATCCACTCTACTGGTTTTGGTTTTAGTTAACTAAAACAACACAAGTTTGCACTTCTTTATAGCTAAAAATTCGTCCTAGCAGCTCTAACTTTTTATTGGTCTGTTCTATAACTGGATACCAAGTGATCCTGTCAAAACTGCTCTTGTCAGGCTACCGCAAGGCTCCGTCTGTAATAGAATGGTGATGTACTGGGTAGTAGAATTGAAGAGTGACCGCATGATCATCCTTTGCAGGAAGGTGTCTTGATTCCCTTTGTGGTTTATATTGGCCCCCTCACTGTGTATCTTGGTTCCCTCATTTTCTTAGGAGAGCACTTACAAATAATCTCACTTCATGAGTTCACAAAATTGGGCAGCTTCAAGAATCAGCATGGAAAATAACTTCCTCCAGCTTCTTTATAATTATTGCTGATAGCTAGGTATCAAACTATATTTCTTGATATAAGTAGATAGTATCAATACTGAAGTGTAACAAGGGAAGACTCAATCAAAGCAACAAAATTACAGCTGAAAACTAATCAAAGTACTGGAATATTTTCAGGTACAAAATCAGCTACCGACCAAGACCCCATCTCTATTACACATTCTCTAGTATAAGTGCAGATTTGACATGTATGGCATCTATGGGCAATGCAAATTCAAAGGATCATACAATATGTTCACTTAAAGCTGATGACAATGTTGTTGTTGATGCTGTCTTAAAACTAACACTCCATTCTGAATAAAGTGCAGACTTCTCTTGATGAAAATATCTCAATTTTGTAGTAAATCCTTATCAAATTATTCTTGCAAATAATTACAAAAATTGATCTGTCTCTTAAAAAATGAATTCAAATTTAGAAACAAGAAGTTTCAAAAGATCAAATCAAGATAAGAAAAGAGGTCAGCAATAAGTCTCAACTACTGTTTTTCTACCATGAAATCATACAGATTTAATCTTCTCTTCCTAACATTTTTCCAAAGGAAACACGGCCTGCTGACGCGATGTTAATTGTGAGATTATCTCTATAATAAAGACAAGTAAAATTTTAAGTGCTGCTCATAGTCACATTTAGGCGCTCCGTACCAGCGATAAGTTAGGAGTCGACCACAGCGCGGATTTCTAGTATTGGCGTTAGTCGCGAGTAGTCAGATCCTTTTCCCACGCGCAGCGGTTTGGTACAGAGTCTGGCTAGGCCAGACTACATTGGCGTCTCTTCGTCTTTTAACGCTAGGTACAGACTTGGTACTGCCAGGTTAAAATTTTGGGTTAGATATTGGAAAATTCTTCGTTTTACTAGATTTCTTTTCTAGTTTGAGTTGGTAATGAAGGAACTTATTATAGTTCTAGTCACAATGACTTGGATGGCAATAGGTACATAGGTTGTCATTTTCAATTCTAATTATTTTAACTACTTTGTTTGTTTGTTTTTTGCATTAGATGGCATTGTATTTGCCGAAGAAACCCAAATAAAAAGCGGTTCCTCTGTCGCTTTTAGGTTTCAGGTTACTTTAGGGTACGTTCTTGTGTCTGCAATGCTGGTTTCAATCACCTTGACTCTTATTATTATCGCTGTGAAGTTCAGGAAAAGATGTGGGTGGTAAGTTAAATTTTCAAGTTATCATTCAGTAACATTTACTGTACTTCAAATCGACAGGTTCAAATGCCACCTTAAAGGAAGAGATAAAATGATGGATCAGTACTTGGAGGCCTTATGGGACGAAGACGACGAAGACGACGAAGACGGTTATTACGACAATGTTTCCTTTAAGAACAATGAACGACAAAAAACTATACCGACGACTAATTTGCAAGCCTCCTTGTGACATTTTATTATAATTAAATAATATTATACTTCTATTATATGAATTATTTTGTTTATTCATCGTACAAATTATTAATAAAAAGTGAAAAAGTTAACTAAGTGGCAACAAGGAATGGCTAGCTTTGTAAAATACGCTTATCTCCTAGCTATTGCTGTTTTAGTAAGCACTTTCTTACTGTTGGTAACTAAATCTGACTTCCTTCAGCTTCTCACTTACTAAAACTTCCAGCCAATTTAATAACTATAACTCAGTAGCTATGTTTAGCCATTTTAGTTAATTCATTATAATCATTTCCTTTTATTTATTTACTGTGAGTTACAATAACAGAGTAAATTTATTTATTAAATATGATGAATAAGTTAGTTTCCTGTACTGCCTAAAATTGCTGCCGTATTTCCGTTGTACCACTAGTGGTAGCTACTATAAGAGTTTGAAGCTCTGATATAGAAAAACAAAACAAACAATAACATAAAGTTAGCTATATTAGTTAAAACTTTTGAATGAATTCAACTATTACTGTACTGTTTTCAATTCTAGATCATTCTAGAAAATAATTCTACTAGCTATAACCATAATACAATTTTAGTAAAACTACAACTAAAGTTTCTATGGAAAGAATCCTTAGTAAAATAACAACTAAATTGGAGTTAAAAAATAATTAGCTATAATATATTGAACTTGGTAGAGAAAAGTATTGTAAAGCAACTACATACTACTAAAACAACTCTACAGCTGCCAAATCTGTGATGGAGAGCAGCTTGAAAAGTAGCTGTGACTTCTGTGGTGGTGACCACAAATTCAAAGGGACTCCCAAAATACACCCCTAGCTGATATTTTAGCTGATATTTTAGCTGCTGCTTAGACCCTTGATGAACCGAAGCTGGCCTGGGTGTTATCTCAGCTGTTTTGGCTCACTACACTCTTTGGCAAAGTGATAAGGCAAGATATTTCACTCTCAGGCTTTATTTTCACAATGTCTCTAGCTTGTGAAAATAAATTAGCCTGTTCTGGTGAAATATTTCTCCATATTACACCCTGACTCATGTATAGTATTATTATGTATATAGTATAACTTCAGTTATACAAACTACAATTATCCAAACACTTCATCAGTTAACCAAACACCCAAAATCTAATAATAGCACTGTATACACAAAGTATTTTGACCACACCCCTAATACTAGTGCTTTATAATGCATTTCTATGGTGTTCAGTTATCTGTACAATGTGTTCGGATAACTGAAGCTTTACTGTATATATAAATATAATTATACATGGATGCTACACACACACACACACACACACACACACCAGTCACATAAAAAGATGGTCAACTTAGATACCCATACATACACATGCATTCTGTCATAACCTAATCAAGAAATAATATTTTCCTTGATTTTCCTATAGAAAAAAGAAACAATACATAATATCTGACAACAAGTTGACCCCAAAACTAGAATAAGATACATTATTTGGTAAACTGACAGTCATGACATGCACCAGAACAAAATGACAATGATGAACAGCAAGTAATTAGTTTCTCTTGACATCTTTCAAAAGACTCAGTCAAAATCCCTGCAGTGTCCCAGGAGTATTGGAGCCAACAGTGTCCACAAGTACACAGCATAGCACAGCCATGAGGACACCATCTTCACCCAGGTAGAGGCCAGAGTGCTCTGGAAATGATCCGTATTGGCATTACCAGGACTGCAAGTAAATATATATTATTCATTTGATACAGGAGAATATCACGAGTCTGTTGGCTTAGTATTTATGCGAGTGCCGCAGGCACGAGCGTAAATACCGCCAATCAGACGAGTGATATTCTCGGGTATCCAATGGATAATAAATTTATTAGGTACTGCTCATGGGCGAATACCTTGGTAACAAGAAATTTACCTAGGGGGACGTAATAACCCAACGTAATAACTATGAACACAGGTGATATGGAAAAATATTGCCCTAAGCCACATCCTGTTTACTTTAATGCATTTTCTATGTGGCAACAGTTATCAGGCTCTGTTCAGTACCTAATAAAAAATGTTATTAGGACCTTAAACCAACAGCATGTAACAAAATCATTACTATAACAAAAAGAATCAAAAGTGCGAACCCTCAACGTTATCATAAAGTAGCTAACTAGCTATTACAAAGACCTAAAGATTATTTGGTGTAGTATTAATATGTTGATATGTAGATCATGCAAGTCTATACGTGGCTCGTCCAAAGCTCATGCAATGAAACAGTAGACATAAATGCTGCCTTCCTAAGAAAGTGTGAAGAGACACTCACCTACTGTAATGACTTAATTAAAACTTGCATCAGTCAACACTTTGATTAAAACCACATTTAGTAATTTCTGGTCACCTCCTACCAACTTACTACAGGTTAACCATAACTGAATAATCATGTTGTATTCGTCAGCTTTGTTGTGTCTTATTGGCGAGCGAGCGTAACGAGCGAGACACTTACAGGGGTAACACAATTGAAAATCGGGGATGTTTGTTTATATGTTTGGACGTACGTATGTCATTTTGTACTTTGACCCTCCGTATTTTTTTGTTCGCTCCGCGTTCGACCGCATTCCAAACTTCACTAAACAGAATCCTCCCGTTTAGCGACCATTACCCGTATCACCTTAGAAATTGAATTGTTCACCGCTTTGAATTCTTTTGCGGGTGCAGTTAAAACTCAAAAATTTATGGGAGCTCCATTTCTATTCGAGTTAGTGGCGGTGGTAAGTTAATACGCTATTTGTCACAGTTATAAGCCCTACTCAACAGCATTTACTTGAAAATTCATTGTCCACTAGACGAACCACAAAGGTAAGTCTTGCGTAGATATGTTCAGTTGTGTGAAAGTATTGTGCGTTACAACTACTACTAGTGATGTGCTTGAGCACAAATGGCGAGCGAGCCTAAAGACTATACTATTTTTATATGAATGATTTTGACTTCTAACACTGAAGCTACTGAAAATAAGGTCCAGTTTTTAAATTTCGCATACACGGTAAAGGTATTTCAGTGCCATAGTAACAACTCTCTGCAACTGCTTGAATTGAAGGGAAAAACAACAACAAAACAATACACGTTATTTAAAAGTTTTCTTTGTGATATTCTTTAGCTAAGTAGTGGTTGTAACACACAATGCTTTGACACAACTGGACATGCACCTACACAGACTTACCTTCGCGGTAGTCTAGTGGACAATGTATTTTCAAGTAAATACTGTTGCGCACGGCTTATAACCATGACAAAGAGCGCATTGACTTACCACCGCCACTAACTCGAATGAAATGGAAGTCCCTTAAGTTTTCAAGTTTTAACTGCACCCGCAAAAAAATTCAAAACGGTAAACAATTCAATTTCTAGGGTGATACGGGTACTGATCGATAAACCGGAGGATTCTGTTTAGTGCAATTTGGGTCGACCACATAACTAACACAAAAATGCAAGGGTCAAAGTACAAAATGACATAAGTACGTCCAAACATATATACAAATAAACAAACATCCCCGATTTTCAATTGTGTTACCCAGTGTCTCGCTCGCTACGCTCGCTCGCCAATTAAGAATATCACAAAGAAAACTTTAAATAACGTGATTTGATTTTGTTGCTTCTTTTTCAATTTAAACAGTTGCGGGAGCGGTTACTATGGCGTTGAATCCCCTTTACCGCATACGTAATTTAAAAACTCGACTTATTTTAGTAGCTTGAGTGTTAGTTGTTAAAATCAATCATTTAACAATAGTGTAGTTTAAGGCTCGCTCGCCATTTGTGCTCAAGCACACCACTAGTGTAGTTAGTGTTTTATACTGTTCTCAGAGTCACCACTGAGTTTGTAAGCGTGCATATGCCTTTTACTATTTTGAAATAAACTTTAAATATTGGAATATAAGGTATTAGCTATTACACCTACCGGTAGTTTCAACAGGGAACTCAAACCAGTAAACCACCAAGACTATGAACTAAAATTACCACGGTCAAGCAAGAAATATTTGCTCATGTGAGTACGGCATGACTATAGGGGAGGAGGGTGTTACCAACAATTGCTTGCGATCATACAGCCTAAAAATAACTAGCTTTCCTAAGTGAAAAATTCTGGCACACTAAAGGGACTTAAAATGTCCAGTGCAACATTTAGATGCCTGTTTTGATCTTTGGGAGGCTGCCATCTTCGAGATTCGCTCTTTGCTGTGTGTCAGACTGACTGACTGACAAACTGGGTGTAGCCCTCTCACGCATGCATGCTGAGGGTTAACCCCCCCCCCCCCCCCCACACACACACACACGCATCACCAGCTAAATCTGGGTATAGAATATTAAATAGAAAGTTCACAGCCATACTTACTGGTAACTCATAGTTTGTTCAAAGGGATACATGATAACACTTTAACTGTCCATTGTAGACTTATATTTTTGATATAGAACGAAACAGATGCCAGAGGATCAGATGCCACTAATATTTCCAGAGACAGATCATTTCTGTAAATTGTTTTCAAGTTTCAGTGAAATTTGTATAGTGACTCCAAAAAAGTAAACGACCATTTCTTATTCAATTAAAATCAACTGCTATTAATCTCACAGTAAACATATACCACTCCTAAAGTCTGGCACACACACACATGCACACACACACACAAAACAAACAAAAAAATCAACAAAAACAACAACAACAACAACCAACGACAAGAATGGAAGTTGTGGTATCTGATAGAATATCACGTGCATTGGTATATTGATTATCACAGAATCACAGGAAGATACTAAAGATCGTGGTTGGAGTCATTAAATTCATTCCACCCAATGCAAGCACTATATGTACGTGTATATACTATACACCCTGTACAGGCTAGCTTACTCTGCCCAGTTGGTGAGCTGCATCATGAAGTAAAGGACAGCGAGGAGCATGAGCACGTGGAAGAAAGTGTAGGAGTAGGTGACAGCCTCCTGCTCATCATCAGCAGGCCTCAGTCGCCATTTCCCCTCCTTGTCATCACCATCATCTTCATCGTCTGTCATACATAGCAAACAAACAAACAAACAAACATGCTAATTAGTTGTTCTATATACCACTATACATGTGTTACTTACTGGATATATATACTTTCTCTGTCAGTGTCAGCTGCTAAGATAAGGAAAAAAAAAGAATACTAACATGTGCATGAACATTTTAACTACTGTACATTGCATCAAACAACAAACACACACACACCTGCAGAATACATACAAACACGTACATACCTCTTCTTCACTGTCACTCTCACTTTCATTTTGTCCACGCAATTTTCGAATCTGCCTCTTCCCAGACAGATTAAAACTAAAAATAAGAAAAAAGAAAGTCTTTTTATGAAGGTACCCATTCCAATTAAAGATACCGACCATGAGAGCACTGGAACTTAACATTCCTTATGGTCAGGTCCACACCCACCACCTCAGCATTCTTTCTACTATAGCCTAGACTGTAAACCTACTGCATGTAGAAACTTCATGCCTCCGATTCGTTTGTCAATGGCACCATCTTTATATACATGATTATGATTAGCATAACCAAACAAGAGATCCTCTCCCTGCCCCCGTAATAATCCCTAGCTAGTAAGTACGTATATCTTGTATAGATGACCAGACTTACCACATGTATGCTACGGTGACGAAGAGAAGAGCAATGCCCACGACAGATGCAGCACTGGAGGTGCCGTTGCCATGCCCAAATATAGCCAGGGAACTGTTGTGTGTTTGGCAGTTGTACAGTTTGCCAGTGATGCGATCTAACATAATAAAAGTGAGAACAGAGAGAATGCGGGTGTGAATGAGTTATGTGTATGACAGTATTTATCACCAAACAAATTAAACAAAACAAGCAAACAAACACACTAACCTGTGCCGTATGGTTCAGTGGAAATAGCAGACCAGGTGATGTATGTGCAATAAGCAGTCACGATGGAGGCCTGCAGCAAACCCGACTTGGGCTGAGCTATAGGCATACACAACCAGTAAACAATAAACGAGCAGTAAACAACACAACAAGTCTAATTAATGACGTGGCAAGCTGCTCTTGTCTTGATCCTGATGGGCTCAGTTGGTTTAGAAAAGTAACACTAAATGTGTTAATTTTTTTGTTTACCTATTAGACACACCTACCTCAGGAAACCTTGCGGAAAGTGAGGTCTTGTGGGCTAAACTAACACCACCAAACAAGTATTAGAATGGCCGACTTAGTAGTCTCGGCATATTTTCCCTTCTCCATAGCTCACACCTTCACACACTAGTACGAGATCATGCCCTTATAGCTAAAACTCCCCAAACTAAATGGTTTCTAAATAGTCACATGTTTCACTTTTTCAGAAGTCTGTTTTTCTAAACAAAATCCAGCCACACAACAATAGGCGCATACCTCGCTGAATCCATGGCAAGATGGCCACCACTGACACCACAACACCCAAAATGAGGGTAGAGCTGATGAAGAACTTGTTGAGAGAGCAACTATGGAGCTGCAAACCAACATCAGAATACAAGGTTGGTTACATAATACCAGACCAATGACATGATCCCATTCATTGTATGTACTTCACCTGCACTTGTGAGTAATGTATGTTTACGTGTACAGCCCCTGCAAGCCATGTCATTATCATGCTGTTATTATCACGCTTACCTCAGTGAAGAAGACAAAGAGCAAAATGATGCCAATGAGAGTGCCCACGTAGAATATAACTGAAAACACGAGCATGAGGATGTACCAGCATTTGTTGTCATTCTCTTCTGCCCTTCCAATCCTGAAAGACACCCATAACAAATGAAATAACAGTTATTGCCACTAACAAGTGTTTGGATGGACACAAAAAGAGATTACTGATTTGTGCTAACAGAAAGCCCAGCAAAAACAATGAATTTCACCCACTATTAAACTCACCAATTCTCAGCCCAACTGTGAGCAAAGTCCACCAGGAAGACTATCTGAAGAATGATGAAGAATATAGACCCTATCAGCCCAATGACCATCGACGCTACATGGACAAGCAAGAAACAGGTGTCCAGTCACGCTCATTCAAGGACACTTAACAAAATACCAAGCATTCAATAAACACACTAGCCGACTACACTTTCACAATCCTCCTCATTCGTCTGATGGTGACGGTTGCTCATGTTTATATAGTTCAAAATAATTAACTTGGCAACCATTGTACACACTAACATGTAACACACTTATTGCCGCGTAAACTACAAGCATGAAATCTTACTGGGGCCAGAGAAAGGTAAGCATCAACAAACAACGACAAAAAAAGTGCTTTTCTAGTATAACTATAGGTATGGAAAGATGACGAGCAAGCTAACAAGGCAAACAGAATTCAAATAGAATTTGCCGTGGTATGAGTTGTCACTATATTAGCTATACGTAAGGATAGTTAAATAGAAACAAAGAGCTCATAGAGTAGATCAATTATCGTCCATTGTCTTAACTGAAACGCCAGTAAGAAAACATTACAAGGACTCACACTGTAAAAGAAGTAATGTATCTAATCCCTATTATAAACCTACTCTATATACATATAAATCAAAGCAAAGCATCTATAAGAAATGCCCATAACAACAAAAGTTCACTGAACTCTGGAAAAAAAAAAAAGATAATAGGAGGTGATAAGAGGTATTGACTAGAGAGAGGTATTGACTAGAGGTATTGACTAGAGAGAGGTATTGACTAGAGAGAGGTATTGACTAGAGGTATTGACTAGAGAGAGGTATTGACTAGAGAGAGGTATTGACTAGAGAGAGGTATTGACTAGAGGTATTGACTAGAGAGAGGTATTGACTAGAGAGAGGTATTGACTAGAGGTATTGACTAGATAGAGGTATTGACTAGAGAGAGGTATTGACTAGAGAGAGGTATTGACTAGAGAGAGGTATTGACTAGAGAGAGGTATTGACTAGAGAGAGGTACTGATTAGAGAGAGGTATTGACTAGAGAGAGGTACTGACTAGAGAGAGGTACTGACTAGAGAGAGGTATTGACTAGAGAGAGGTATTGACTAGAGAGAGGTATTGACTAGAGAGCGGTATTGACTAGAGAGAGGTATTGACTAGAGAGGTCATTGTGCTGCACTATCCTCACCTGTAGAAAATATGCGGTCCTTCCCATCTGGAATGAAGAAGAAAGCCACGACCAACCCGATTACAAAGAGCCACTTGAAGAGCCAGAACCCGTTCTGGATGTAGGACCTAGGGTCCTTGCTGCTCTTCACACAAATCATAGTGACCGCCAAGATGAGGAAGAAACAGGCCACGCCCATGCACACTCTGTAGGCAGCAAGATAGCCTGTCAGCTCGTTACAGTTAACTAAACTGTTGACGCTGAGAGTTGGATTAATCACTCCGGGAATATGAACGAATGATGCGTTGTACGGCGTGCATAAGATGATCTAGAACCACACATGAAAATTGTTGTCACCATCACTGTGGTCAGTGTTAGATTCCTTAGTTTAAAAAAAATGAAGCTGTGTACGTTACACATACTGCAAAGTCACCTGGAGTACTAGACAAATACCAAACTTATAACAACTGTATTTGTATTGCCTTGTTAACACTGTTTATCATTTATGAGTATTTTAAGGTAAGGTTGCCTTGACGACTTGTGTCTTAATCTTCTTATTCTTTAGTTAAGCACTCACCGCTTTATTCAATGCTGCACCCACTGTTGGAGACAACATAATCGAGCACACCACGAGAACGACCAACAAGAACACGAAGTAAAGAAGTCGAGTCGTAATACTACTCTTTACTTTACCCCCGCCACAGCACAAGCCACAGGCGGCCGGACCCAAACAACAACACAAAAGGTCTAAGCACATCTTCTCAACGTTACGGAGCCGAGTTAGAATCTACCAGAAACTACCGCGACTTCGACTTCGCCCACCACACCGTGATAAGGTGTTTATGTTTGTCACTACACACCACACCCCCCATATTAATTTAAACACGTCATTGTGATGACCATTACCGAATGCATTGTCTGAAGTTGGAAGGAGGAATACACTACCACCAAGTATTTGGTGATGGCTTCTGTAATTCTGGTGGTAATGCTTGGTGACACTCAATGTAACTATCGAAAGGGGTCATGGGGCTTTTGAAAGTTCGTGTTGTCGTAGTCCTGTGTCTTCTTTATCTGTCTCTGGTGGCTTATCTCTATCAATACCTCAGAAAAACCAACTCCTGGGACAGCAGTCTCAACTTTCTTGAACTAAAATCAAACCCAGTCCCACATGACGGAGTTTTTCATAAACCAGATGAGGTAGAATTTAACTTTAAAAGAATTAATCCTATTCTTCACAATCTCAATGAGACTTCAAGTTCTACTTTAAGCCTTTCCACTGAAGAGGGTCGTGCCACTGAAGAGGGTCATGCCACTGAAGAGGTAGACAGTACAGCCTTCATGGAAGATGTATCAAAACTTCCACCACCGAACAGGTGTATTCATGCCTTTTATTACATGTGGTATGGCTCTGAGGACAGGGAGGGGAAATACTACCATTGGAACCACCGCTACCTACCTCACTGGGAACAGAGAATCACGGCCAGACATCCGAACGGAAGACACAAGCCTCCTGATGACATTGGGGCCAGCTTCTACCCAGAATTAGGCTGCTACAGCTCTTCAGATCCCAAAGTGATAAAGGCGCACATGTACCAACTCAGAACGGCTGGCGTGGGTGTGGTTTCTGTGTCGTGGTACCCTCAGGGGACATCTGATGACGAGGGATTTCCTCCCGACCCACTCATTCGTCCACTGCTCGACATTGCTCATTCACATTCCATCCAAGTGGCGTTCCATATAGAGCCTTACAAGGACAGGAACCCCATGACTGTGAAGAGAGATTTGCAGTACATAGTGGAGAAATACGGTTCCCATCCAGCTTTGTATAGGATGGACAAACATGGCAGCACCAAGAAGCTCCCGCTGATATATGTGTATGATTCGTATCACAATCCCCCACACGAATGGGCCGCAATCCTTCAGCAAGGAACTTCTGAATCCATCCGGGATACTACTGCAGACTGCGTCGTTTTAGGGCTGCTGGTAGAAATATCTCACCAAAATTCTATTGCTGACGGAGGTTTTGATGGCTTTTACACTTACTTTGCCTCCAGCGGCTTCAGTTATGGCTCCAACCCTAGAAACTGGTTGAAGTTAGCCTCTTTTGCCAAAAGGAATAACCTCATGTTTATGCCTAGTGTGGGTCCGGGGTATGACGATGTGCGAGTGAGACCTTGGAACAGGATAAACACCAAGTCTAGGCATGATGGCGCCTATTACAAGGACATGTTTAAAGCAGCTATTGCCATGGGAGCGAAGCTCATTTCCATCACATCTTTCAACGAGTGGCATGAAGGTACTCAGATTGAGGCAAGCATACCCAAGAAAACTCCCCTTTTTACTTACTCTGACTTTTCTCCAAGGCCACCCAATTATTACCTGCAACTTACTAGTGCGTTTTCTAAGCAAGTACAATGCGTCTATTAAGTACACTGCCTCTACACAAACTCATTTTATTATTTATACTTTACCCATATCCTTTTAACTCCTCCCTTCATGTGTCCTCATCTTTAGGGTAATTTTTTTTAATGTTGTTAATTTTTTTTTATGTAAAAGCAACAAGATGAAATAAAAATTGAAGGGAAAAACAATACACAATGTTTGCTACAATCACGTGCATGGATAAATGCAAATATAATGTTTATTAGTTCATCAACAGACCACAAGACAAAACAAGATGGCAGGCTTACTTACTGATATGGGGTATTACTGTAAGGGTAACTAGTGTTCTTGCTCTGATAGCCCGAAGGGGTGGGCATCTGGTAGTTAGCGTTGAAACTACCGCCACTTCCTACTGGAGCAGGGTAAGACTGCTGTTGCTGCTGCTGAGGAGACCCCATAGCATTAGTCTGGCCATAATTACCTCCAGGAACTCCATTGGAGTAAGACTGGGGCTGTTGCTGGGGCACAGACTGAGGTTGTTGTTGTTGTTGTTGTTGTTGTGGTGGTGTTGGCTGGGAGTAGCCCGTGGTTCGGTTGTACTGCCCCTGTTGTTGCTGCTGCTGGTAATACTGAGAATGATCCTGCTGTTGCTGGTGTGGAGAAGGAGCGACTTGAGGGGCACTGGGAGAAGGGGAACTGGAGTATACATTGCTGGAGCTACCCGAAGACGGAGGTGGGTAGCTACGAGGCGTGTTGCCATAGCCGGTCTGTTGTTGTTGCTGTTGTTGTTGTTGAGGCTGCTGCTGAGTAGATCCAGAGAGAAAGTCAGCACCGCTTGTATCATTGGTAAATAAGTGAGTAGTAGATTGAGAGTTGGAACTGGCTGGCTGATTGCTGCTACCGCCACTGGCAAACGAGGTGGTTGACACTGCAGAAAATAACATAGCAAACATCAATCAATAACATAAATAATGTTAATATTGTAACTTCTTGCAGTAAGTTTTTAGATAAATAATTCATACATTTAAACTTCCATCAGTGATGATGGTGGCTATCACATGGTTGCCTGAGTCAGCCATTTTGAGGCTAAAAGTTATGTCATGACTTAAAAGTAACTTCCTACTACATCATCATTAATGCACACCTTGTGACATTCCTGCTGCAGACTTCAGAGGGTCAAACATCGTGATGGAACCAGTCGTGGCTGTTGTCGGGGGCATGCCCACAGCTACATACATGAGAATGTGATAACATACATGACACCAACTATAAGCTAGTCATTAAATTAACTATGACCCTACTCAGTAAGAACCTTTTCCTGCCAGTGGTAGCTGGCATTACGATACATCATAAATTCTTAGCAATATTACCACACCTTTCTTGCTGGTAGTGTCACTTTTCACTACGGTATCTTGACTGGTGTTGGAGGTAGAGGCTCCAGTGGATGCTCTGCTCCCATCACGGCCTTCTGTGCCGACTGGTTTCTTGGGATTGCCATCAATAGCATTGAGAAGTACATTCACTTTGTCTCTGATGCTCACCAGCTCCTTCCTCACATCCTGCACTTCACTGGCGTCCAACACTGGCAGGGGCTCCTTGCCATGGACTGAAGGAAAGAAACAAAAAGTCACTAACACCATGAAGTGGTGTAAGGAGCCAGAGTATACAAACCCTGTAGTTTGTGCCAAAACTACATGTATTGCATCAAACATCAAATCGAGGTGTCGAATTTAACATGTGCATAAAGTTAAATATGAATGAATGTGAATTGGTATCACCATTTAACGACTTGTGATAGTTGAGTGCTCAATGCCAGTTTTAACACAGTCACTTTGAAATTGAATGTCTCTGCTGAATGTCTTTGGAAGTTAATCCATTACATCTATCTACTCACTGAATATGGTGAGTTTCAACATTCGGTTGATCTGCTTGGCCAGATTCAAGTCGGAGCTATCTATGATCGTGACATGATCTCCCTCTGCAAAGAAACCACCAACAATGACAATTAATAACAAGACACAATGAAACACCAAAAGTGTGAACCCTCAGCGCTATTAAACACTACTAAGCTCTCCTTCCAAAAGAGCAAGCAATCTGTTAGCTATTTTAATGAGACATCAATATAGCTCGAGCAATGAAAATGGTACATGGAAACGCTGTCTTCATAAGAGAAGAAGCTAAACTAGCCAGAAACACTCACCAGTATACATTTTCAATGCGAAACTTCACTTAACACCCCTGGCTGCAAGAAAGTATTTGCTCATGTGATTATGACGTGACACTAGGGGGCGTTACCCATAAAAGCTGGTACCTACGCGGAGCCGAAAGCTTCGCATTTTCTCAACAATTAGCCCGAAATTAAAAAAAGTAGCACAATAAAAGGTCCTAAATCTTCGTCCTGAGTAAGTTCATACCTAATCAATGGGTTAATTGTCAGTAATCTCCAAAATCAGAGCGTGACAGACAGACAAACAGATAGGACAACTACTATAACCCTCTCGCGCATGCTCGCTGAGGGTTATTACTTCCCTATATTGTATCCTGTACAGGTCTTAAAAAATTATGAACACAAAATAATGTTCAGCTCATTTTACAATTGAGTTTAAATGATAGTTTTTGACTAATGCAGAGTAAGAATGTATTGTCTAACTTACCTAGTCACAGACAATATTCATTAATGATACAGTCATCTAAGCCTTCCTACAAAGTGCACTCTAATTTGACAGTCTTGTGAAATTATACATAGGTACTTAAGATCAGAATGGACAACAGACACAGTGACTAATATAATGTGTAAGTTAAGGCTAAAATTCTAGCTAATTAAAGTCTATAGCAGTTCCGATGAATCACAATTCCACAATAATGGAAGTCAGCAAGTTAAAGTGTCCTTGTCAGTTGTCTCACACCTCATAATTATTATAGTTCAATACAATGTTCAGACATAACAATTGGCTAGTCACTCTTGGCCATTCGGTAAACTATAGTTTCCCTTAATAGAAAAGCATTAACTAAAATCTACATAAAGAAAGTGAATGAAGACCCATGGTGTGCATTATAAAGAGATATACCTTCATCTGTATACTTGACAGTGACATCATCAGTGTTGCTCAGCTTGCCTCGAAACACTCTCTGAAGCATAAGAAGTAGTTCGTCGTAGGTGATGTCCTCGTTGTGAATGGGAACGCGCCTCACATCGTCTCCCAACCTTGCCTTGATCATCAGTTTGCCAGTTAGATCCATAGGAAGAAAAGAAAATGTACCGCCTTTTTGGCCCAAGTTCTTAAAGCTCATTAGTCAATAAGACTTCAAGTACACTAGTCACTACAAAGAAAGCTAAGAAACAACGGTCATATGATTTACGACAGGATATGTACTTTGTACAAAACAAGTGTCACCACAGAATAAGTGGGCGTGTTTTAAGTTTGTTTATTGGTGACGACCTCTACCAATTAGCAATCGTGAGTAAAAGTGAGTAACTTGCGGCGAGATGGCAGCTGGTAGACTCGCGGCCTTTTGGAATCACCCTGCTGGTAAGAACTTGATAGGTAGTATTTGTCCGTCTTTACATCTTCCTCAATGTTTAGGACCGAAAACCATCCACTTTTGGGCCCCTACCTTCAAATGGGTAAGCTTGCTATTTCATCTCAGGAAGCTGGTCAGAAGTAGTTCTAGTAGCCGTAGCTATGTATTCTAGCTTTTACTCTGACTGATATTATCTGGAGGCCACTCCAGTATTGCTTGATGGGGCAGGTTCTATCTGTGACTACTAGTAAATCTTAGCAGCTATGACAATGGCCTCTTACAGATTTAAGTGATCTTGATGTCTGGCCATTTATCAACCAAAGAGCCTAGAATTAGAGCTATAGTATGACCACATTGATGTACAAGACACAACCCAATTCCAACTGCAGACTCAAAAATAAAATTATCGTTTCATTATGCCTGGTTGTTGTCATTTTATACTCACTGGTTTTGAGGAATTTGTGTTTGTTTTGTTAATTCTGAACCATTTATCAGCACTTTGTAAGAGCCATTTATGACACATGAACTGTTGTGATGCCAACTGTTGGTTGAAATAAGTAGTTTTGTTTTTGTTTGTTTGTTGTTGTTTTTGTTTTTTGTAGTTTTTATTTTATTTTTTATTTTATTATTTTTTGAGCAGCAGAACGTTAAGACCTCCAGTTACCTTGATATCTTAGTCTAGTTGATAGAGAAGTTTTAATCACTCGTGTTACTCCGTGTTGTCGCTGTGACAGGGGCTAGTGATTGCTGGTCTGGCAGACATTAGCCGTCCAGCCGAAAAGCTCAGTCTGACTCAGTCCACGGCACTGGCTGCCACGGGTATAATCTGGTCTCGCTACTCTCTCGTCATCATTCCCAAGAACTGGAACCTCTTCAGTGTCAACATGTTTGTGGCTGCGACCGGACTCTACCAGCTCCACAGAATATATCAGTGAGTAGCTGTGGGTGTGTAAGTGGCATTATAAATGTGTATTGTTATGGTAGGATGCTGTTAAAACTTAGGACAATAAAATACCTGTAATATTACATGGGCAGGCTTGTCATTTCTGTATATATCTATGAGTATCTATTCTTTAGCTGTCATGTTCTGAGGCTTCCAATGGACTTTTTTTTTTTAGAATAGCCACAATTTCGCCTCATTTATGGGCTGGTCTTATTAATCATGCCTACTACAAGTATGAAACTTTATGAAATCCTGTGATTAGTATAAACAGATGAAAGCTCTCTTAACTGCTATGCATGCAGTGTGGGCTTCGGTTATAGCAAGTAATTCTTTCATTAACGTCCTATTTGGTGGTTGATGCTGATACTTATATACAACTAGTGGTTGTGTGCTTGTGTTTAATGAGCCAACTTAGAAAGAAATGAACTCCATTAGGTTTAGAATGTTATTTGTTGTGAAGACTGTTCTTTGCCATCTTATAAATTTCTGTTCAAAACTAATTCTCTTGTTCATACAACACTTCGGCATAACAAGAACAGCTATGTACTTTACAATCATTCATTCAATTTACCTAAAGCTACGGTTTTAGTTCTTATTCATTAAGTTAAGGATGATAGTTTTTTTTTTTAATTTCCTAGTAATGTTAGCTCCTACATGATCTTTAACACAATGTAGTCGTTCTTAGTTTTATGGGCATGAATGCATGTGTTCGTAGTTTGCAGTGCAAACTTTGCACTCGTAGTTACCTGCACTCAAATAAGGCATTGTATCTTTAAAGACTACATATTAAAGACTATTGGTGGCCACTGGCCAGTTATAGTGGAAAAGTTAATATGGTTTTGTTTTGCTCTTTACCCAAGAGCTCAAACCAAGTTATATTATATTAAAACTAAAATTAGCCAATCCACCAAGTAACCACAAGACTTTACCAAATAACTATTCCAATATCACACTTTACATTAATCTTTACTTGTGCTAAGTTAAGTTGAGTATTATATATGATCATGTGCTTTTATAAGATGTTATTGATTTGTTATATTTAGGTATCGGCAAGGTCTGAAGAAAGGTGATAGTCCTACACAGTCTTGAACATTTAGCTAAAACACTGTTTCAGTATTTTTTAATCTTTTTTTGTCCAATGTACTGAAGTCATTCCAAGTGTGCGAATGTTCCTTTCTTTAAATGTACAGTAGCTAGTTGCATTATTTATTTGCTTGTTCTGCTATCAATGTTGATTGTATGGAATACCTGAAAATAGAGCCAGGTTTAATTTTCTTAATGCAGCAACTTCTGCTATAATGTTTGTTAATCTAGACAAGTTTCCTTGAACATGCATTCTATTAATACAAAGTGCATGACTTCAGAAGGGCCTAGGTGCTTTTTCCGTCCTTTTCACTATCAAAAATAATGTTTCTTGCATTTAGAAGATTGTCAGTGAAAGTGAATTAATAGCTTATGATAATAAAAGTATCTTACTAGATAGAGTACTACATTTGGAGTCAGCAGAGGTACATATAGCTTTGCTCAACTGAATCAAAATATAACAAGTAAAATTTAAATATCTTGCAACCCAAGAAAACCGATTAAAGATGCAATTTCATAGGAGACGATGCTCTACACCAGGGACTGTCCCTACAAAAATCAGTTGGAACCTATGAGCTTGTCACCATGCCACAAGATGTTCATTCAAGGAGTGGTTTGCGCATGCGTAATACTGGTCCCGCACACATCGCATTTCTATGCGCTTTCAAACTGCGCATATAAGTTTACAATGAAAAAATAAACACCTTAACTTCTAGGTGTGACTCCTGAGTCTGTAGTTTTCTTGATGAGAGTTATGACTGATATTAAGGTAACTGTTTCTGACAAGCCCCAAATGCGGGCGGATGAATTGGGGAAAACCTTCGATCCTCTTGATGTGAGCGTTCCTTCGAGAATACCTGGTGAAGAAGATAACGAAAGCCATTGTTTAACAGCAGATCATGACCCCATTAAGAGACCAGTGATAGAAAAAGTGTTCCAGAGTGAAATATGGATAGGTAATCTACCTAATTCTCCCGAAAAGATTGAAATGGGATCATCTTCATTGGGGTCACTGGTTAACAACAAAAGGCACCATAAGAACATGCAATATAATGACAGGAGCTTTTGTCAATCTACTCATGCAAAATTCAGCAATAATTATTCCTCATTCCAGTCTTCCTCAACTGTATCTCTAATAGATGTCGCAAAAAGAGGTACACAGCATAAAAATGGATTCTTAAAACACTTCAAGACAGACAAAGTAAAGGATGCAGAAACTTTTCCAGTGGAGGAGAAGTGCTTTAATATAAAGCATAGCATAAATGGTGAGATTTATCACCACATTCAGGCCAGTATAAAGGGAAGCACTTCTTCTATTGTGGATGATGGACCGACTCAAGATAACACACGTGAAGGTTCATTGAAGATTTCTGTAGACAATGCTACAATCATACAAAAAACTGACAATCAATGCAATGGAGTTGATATGAGGAGAAAGATGGATAATCATGATGAAAGCACAGCTGAGAGTGTGAGAAGTAAAGACTGTGCCTCTGAAATCAATCGTGAAGATTTAAAATTATCTGAACAGAACCAATTGACCTGTTCTGCTTGTATATCTCAAATAAAAAGCTGTATGGTATCGTTTAAATCTTTGTGTCAGTGGATTGCGAGAAAATTCTCAAAATTTTCTGTAAATGGACAAGGTATGCTCAAACTTTACCATGTGTATGAGTGTATGATGGTGCTGCGGTGTTATTTAGTTTCATTAGTTTTTCACTTCCATTCCAGGAAGATTTTTTTTCTTCTGGATGGCAACTGTCTCTCTTGCCTTAGTCTACAATGCTGTAGCAATTCCACTTCGCATTACATTTGATGTTTATTCTGGTGGCTGGCTGTTTGCATGGTTGTCATGTGACTACTTACTAGCAGACCCCATATACCTCATTGACTTGGTGCTTATACAGCCACGCCTCCATTACAGGAAGAGTCTTAACATCAAGCAACTGCTTAAAAACACAGATCTGATGAAGGTTGGTATATACATACTCTTTTATGCTACACTTAATTACATACTAAGAATGAAAAACAATAAATGTGGCTCAAGATTGTAAACGTTGATTAACTTTTTCAAATTATTAAGCCATTGAAGTTCTCTTTCAAGTAGGGTTGAAAGCATGACAGAAGTACAAAAAAAAATGAAAAGTTAATTAATTGCTAACAGGTGCTGTTAGTTATAACTATTTGTGTTAATAAACACTTGCATGCTTGAATGTTCATACTACTTTAGAGCAATCCAGGGGAATCAATTATGAACATTTTGAAAACGATCTGGAATTTGGTAAGTAAAATGTATACCATTTGAGTCATAATCATAATGTAGTAGTAGTAGTAGTAGTAAAAGTAGTAGTGGTAGTAGTAGTAATAGTAGTAGTTGAAAAAAACAATGGATTAATTCCAATTCAAGTTGAGTTTTGTGAAATAGGGTTATGCGATCAAAATATTATTTGAAGACTGAAGGAACATGATAAATATCAATTTTTCACAATATTGTACCAGTAACGAAAACAAAAACATTATGAAGATAATAATAATAATAAAAAAACAATAACAATGTGAAAACAAGAAAATTTTACCCAGTTAGCCAAGTCTCAAATTAGCCAAGAAAAAACTTATGTGTCAACATTGGTACAATACTAACAATTACCACCCTTTTTCTTTACTTTTCAATCCTAGTAATCCCCTGCAAATAATAATAATAATAATAATAATAATAATAATAATAATAATAATAATAATAATTGGCGAGTGAGTGAGACACTTACAGGGGTAACACAATTGAAAATCGGGGATATTTGTTTGTTTATATAATGTGTGTGGATGTACGTATGTCATTTTGTACTCTGACCCTCATGTTTTTGTGTTTGCTTTGTGATCTACCCCTTCCCATACCTCCACTAAACAGAATTTTTCGGTTTAGTGAACCCGTATCATTCAAGGAATTTTATTGTTTACCCCTTCATCTTAGGTTGTTCTAAATGCCACAAGATGCACTTAGGTCTTAAAAATTACTGTTAGACTCAACACCATGCGTTAATTCTTTAGAACTTGTTGTTGTTGTTTTTTCAAGTCGCATAATGTTATGGTGAAAGGTTACTATGGTATTGAGACCCTTTACCAGATGTAATTTCAAAAAAAAAACTCGGCCGTTTATAGTAGTTGCGAGTGCTTGTTGTCAAAAGCTACTGGTACCTCAGATAGTCAGAATGTGGTATTAGAAAATACCAGTACTCAGGAAATTGAGGTAAGAAAGTAGTTCTGTAATTGGCGAGCGAGCGAAGCGAGCAAGACACTTACAGCGGTAACACAATTGAAAATCGGGAATGTTTGTTTATATATATATGTTTGGACGTACGTATGTCATTTTGTACTTTGACCCTCTCGTATTTTCGAGTTAGCTCAGCATTCGACCCGTCCCAAACATCACTAAATAGTATCCTCAGGCTTAACGATCATTACCCGTATCATCCTAGATATTGAATTGTTTACCACTTTGAATTTTTTTTGCGAGTGCAGTTTAAACTCAAACACTTACCGGAGTTCCATTTCTATTCGAGTTAGTGGCGGTGGTAAGTTAATACGCTACTTGATGTTCTAGCTGCTATTAACCTAGGTATCACCAGTCTATTTATTCCTAATAGTAACTAGCTACAAGTATGTAACTGTTGACCATCAAATTTTAGCTAACAAAATATGGAATTACTTTCTTACCTCAAATTTTCCCAGTAATAGTTGCTTAAATTAAGCTATTTGTGGGGATTGGGGCCAGGGAGTACTTGCACTTGGGCCTGGTCCTGGTCCTGGTCAATCCCAAGGTAGAATCGCTGCCACCAGAATCTTTGTGAAAATAGCTACCCAAATCCCTTCACAGATTTGAATAAAAAGTTCTAATTAAAGGGAAAGGGGGCTATGACATAGAACTGAAAAACACAAAGACTGAACTACAGATGGGACTACATGTATATATCAATGCAAGGTGGAGCCCTTAGCCACACTGCCTGGGTTACACAGACCCTAAATACATAGAACACACTAAATACACTGAATACAACCATAATGATTGCACAAGTAATCCACACTACACAACACACGTTTTCTCTGTGGCAGTTCATCCTGATAGGAGTGTTCCCACACCATTGACTACCTAAAAGACCAGTATTTCCCCCCGGCAAAAAAGTACCCAGCTACTAAACCCTCCCCCCCCCCCCCGGCTGATTTATTAAAATTACTTTAAGTAAAGGATGTCAATGCCATAGTAACCACTGTGTACAACTTTTTGAGACATTTTTTTTTTAATGATAGTACAGTTGAGCCACTTACTACTAGAGAATGGGGGATGCTATTAGAATTTGTTTTAAGTGCTATTCTTTATAGCTAAGCAGATCATCACATCCGCTTTCACACATACACCCACACAACAAACAAACACACTTATGCACTGGATATACCAAAAGACTTACATTGTGTTTCTTTTCATGACTTGACAATTGAATGGATTTTTGTTAAGAATAATACCGTTTGCATATAGTATACGAGACTGCAAAATAACCCAAAAATGTCTGGTAAGTTTTTATCTGCATCCCGGGTAACATTCAGATCATGCCAGAGACAACCTTATATAATTAAATTTCCTAAGATACAGGTAAAGGTTGATAAAACAAAGCCAACACACAAAAATAGTCAAAGTACAAAAATGGCCCATGTGTCCAAACATATACGTAAACAATTATCCCTGCAATTGTGTTATCCCTGATAGTGTCTCACTCACTTTGCTCGGTCGTCGATAAATCATAATAATAATCTCCTTTAAGCAAAATTAGCAGAACTTGTGGTCCAAGGTTCAGTACTGTTTAGTATGACTATTATTGAGTTCACTCCATGAAACACTCAATTCCAAAAATCATATTTGGTGATGTTTGGTAAAGGGTCACCACAATGAATATTTAAATTTTTTACTGGAGGATTAAGTTATGCAGAAGACTCCCTTGTGGTGATGGGTAAGTTTTGACAACATTGGGTAATTTACTTTGTTGACCTGAAAAGATCCATAAGGATGGCTAGGTAATCAAACGGATACTGTATATGTTACTAGATAGTACAGGACTTTAAGGGAAGCCATTGACCTGCAGCTTATAACAATGGTATGCATAAGATATACACATTTCTGTGTTCCTGTGGCATGAATTTGCCTGACAGGTGGATGTACTGGCATTGTTACCATTGGACATCCTCTATGCTGTTCCACAACTCCGGTTTAATACTCTTCTTCGCCTTCCAAGATTGCTAAAAGTAAGTAACTATTTCTCCATGTCTTTGACCTCTCTTCTTCTATCTTAATTCATCCTTCATTATATCTGTGTAGACAGGTGTAAAAGGTTGTGTGTAAAAGTACTTTAATGTTGAAGACCCCTTACCAAACTAAGCAAGTGAAGGCAGCTGCTGCTTTTGTGACTGGTTACATTAGCTAACTAGAGTCAGTGTCTAAGTAAATGTATAGCTACTAGCATCACTCTCAATCTGCTGAGAATAATCCATGTGGACTATGGAGCAATATCAGTCACACATATTGGATAGGCTTGAATGGCAAACTTGTAGTTTTTGGTGCATGAAAATGTCAAGTAAAAAAAATAATCCATTAATCTAACATTTTGGCTACTGTTCTAAATGAATGCACACTTTTATAAATGTTGGCTATAATGCAGCTGGCCTAAGTTATAATTACAGTGTTAGTGACTTTAGCAAATTTAAGCCAGCTTATTTTGGAAGTACCAATTTTGTTTTTTTAGATTAGGAGTCTCTTTACATTCCAAGATAAATTTGAGTCCAGCACGAAGTATCCAAATGCATTTCGTGCATCAAAGATAGTATTCTACTTCATCTTCATCATCCATGTCTACACGTGCATCTACTTTGTCGTGTCGAAGAGTGAAGGTCTAGGAGTAAACGAGTGGGTTTACAGCGGAGAGGGAATCAGGTGAGCATGGCAGTGAACTCACCAAGTCTGGATGATTATTGTAAACAGATATTGGGCAGTTAAAAATGAATTATGACTCAAACATTATGTTTATCCACTACTACACCCGGTTAGATGTCACTATAATGTTTATTTTTTTATTATTTCAGTGTTTTTTCTGGAAAAACATTCCATTAATTTGATGTACTATCTGGCATAGTCTGTGAACGTTTTTTCCCCCGTTTTATTTTCTTTCTTTTTTTTTTACCCCAGTTACATACGCTGTTTCTACTGGGCTCTTCTAACTATCTCTAATGCTCGTAACCTGGATGAAGGGCAGCCAGTGAATAACTATGAGTACGTCGTGGAGCTGTGTGGATACACCGTCGGACTATTTGTATTGGCAGTCATTATCGGAGAAGTGAGTCTGTTCTAGATTACAGGAAGTGTGTGCGTGTGTGTGTGTGTGTGAAAAGGGAAAGAGTTAGTTGAGAGGGAGAGAGTTAGAGATAGAGCTAGCTAACTTAATCCAGTTAAATTACATATTTCAATTTTTCTTGTGAACATTTAACTATATTATTGCTCTGTCATTACTGATAAGATGAAAAATCCAAATATAAAGTACTAGAAAGCATCATGAAAAAAAGTCCAATTTTGGTTGTAGGGTGTAAGTGTGATAAAATTAGCTCATTGCAAACTTTTTCAACATTCATTGGCATAGGAAGTGGGAGGGGGAGGTGTGGGGGCTGAAGCCTCCCCACTGACATTGTACAGAAAACTTTACGGAATGTTATAACTAGTGTGCAGGGAAAATGTGTGAAGTTGATATGTGGGGTGGCCAAAATGTTCTCTCAGCTACAGTACACCTAATTACCTACCTCTTAAAACTGAATCCCTCTTTGAAGACACTGAGTGTGGCCTGTTATAGTTATAGTAAGTCTGTCTAGAGCGGCTGGTATTTGTAAGGTTCAAAAGAATTTGTTGGTGTTGTTGCCATGAGACAAAACAATTTGATGAGTTTTTAGAAAATTCCTCTTTAAATACTGAAGCACAATTGGTCGCAAACCACACAATGAGCATAATGTGATAAATATGTAGTATAATTTACTAGCTATTCCATTGGAGATGTGAGCCCATGGTTGCTCTGCTGCATTATTAGACAAGAGAAAGCACACGTAATTACAGTGTGGGAACTTCTTATATCACATCACTGCACATGTCCCATTCAGATATATAAGAATTCCATGGCTACTGACTGTGGAAAGATATTGCTCAGACTTACATGATTTAATATTTAGGAGTTTTTAATGAAGACAACACAACCAATGTTGGGTAGATACATATTTAGAAAAACTGAAAGTTTTTCTCCTGGAAACCATTTCCTAGTCACTAGTTCCTTTGGAATGTCTTCTTCAGGGGAAGTGTCCATAATGAATGGCCTGACTAAGCTTAGCTAAGCCTGGCTTCACCGGGTCACTTGTGCTTGTAAACATTGTTTAGCATGACTTGTAGGGAATCAGAAGTAACCTACCTGTAAGAAGGAATTGCAACTTATTGTGCATGGCGACACTTCCCTCCACTGGATTTTTAGCTGCTTCGTGTCCTTTTGTGTATATCTTGGGGAGAAAATGTATCCAGGTGACAGTAGCAGTGTGTGTTTAATTAATTGCAGACTGACTTTTGAAACCAGTTGTTAAGTTAATAGTTGTGTTTGTATTGACGAGTTGAAGCCACTGGTTTGGGTGCCCCTTTTTGTTGACATTTTTGCTGTTGCTAAGGAAGCACATTTTTAGTGTCTATCATTTGAAGCCGAGTGAAGCAAATGCAGCACAAATAAATAAACATATCAGAAAGAGTTGTTCTCCTACCCCCCCCCCCCCTTTTTTTTTTTCCCCCACTCCCATATTTGTTTCGGCTTGACAAATGGCTCCATTTATTAACTCCACAGGGATACATACATAGCTAACTAAACTAGGACAGGGTAAGGCACTTCTTGGGTGAACTACTCCCAGGGTGTTTGAAACTAAAACCAACTGATAGTTTTGAAGCAGTGAGAGTGTTAGACCTCTGGTAGTGCATAGCACCGCAATTTGGTCTACCAAAAATAAACAGTTGGGGAAAGCCTCTAACCTCAACTTTCATTTGACACCCACAACTATGCCAGATGATAACTTGTTGTCAATTAGTTGCTTTCTCCTTGATAACTTTCCTCGGTCATTGGATTGCCTGAACATACTGTGCAGACTGAGTAAAAGTAAACCTTCAGTCTTAACAGAAAACCACTAACTCAATAGAAATATCACTTGTGTGTGAACACCTGCATCTGTGTATCTGAAACTGGATGCTTATATGATGTAAAGATTGAGTTAAATTAAGTCCTTGTATGTGTGTGTGTGTGTGTGTGTGTGTGTGTGTGTGTGTGTGTGCTGCGTATTGTACATGTGTAGTTTTTTTTCTTTTCAAATTTTCCCACCTATTGTATGTATACGGTGCAATGGTATGGGTTTATACAAAATTTAGTTTTGGAAGAAAGCTCAAGCAAGTCATCACTGTTTTAAATTTAATATTTAGAGTAATTAGCTACCATGACATTATTATGAGAGAATGCTATAATTTGTGTTTCAGCCTCAATAGCATATACTGCACATAGCATGTGGGGGGGAAGCTGAGAAAAAATAAGAGGGCACTTTCCCTCCTCCATAGATAAAACTCTGATGGGAATTAATGAGCACTATTTAATAAGGCTATGAGCCGACATGTTAGTGTCCATGAGTGGATGATGTTGCTGAAATTTCCACTTTATTCTGGTCATCCACTCTTTGTGTGATATCGCTATTCACTGTTCCTTAGCATCCTGTGACTCAGTCACATTATTCCTCAATACTCCCTTTACTGACCTGTTCCCATCCGTGGAAGTGACTCTAATGCCTCAAAGCCTATTACTGCCACCTGCAGCTGCATCTCCTCTAGAGATTACACTCAAAGACCTTCTAACTCAACTCCTGTAACCACAAGATAATGCCTGTATAAATTAACATTTTAACAAAGGATGGTCAGAATGCATGACTGTTTGTGTATGTTAGGCTTCTCCTGCTGGTTGTAATTTGCTGCCAGTTGTAGATATAAAACCACCAGCAGTGGCTAATTTTGTTATAATTATCCTCAATAATAGTATTGTGTGTGTTAGGACATAAAATAAGGAAGCTCTTTAATTCATTAGATTAACCTATCAATGGCTAAGAAAAGGAACCGCTTACCACTTGTCCATTGAGAAGTGGTTTGGGTATTTTAGTCCGGCTAATTCACTTCCCCAGCGTCTCATCTCCCTCTCTCACTCCTTTCTCTCTCTACCTAAGCTTCCTCGTCCCTGAGTTCCCCGTGTTTGTCCACTTTTGTGTGGTCTGTCCTCAGAGGCCGACCACGAATGGAAGGAAATGTGTAATCATTATTTTATTAAAGTGCTAGTTTGAGGTTTTGGTAGGTGAGTATGAGTGCAGCTGAGTGTGTTATGACGAGTCGTGTTGTGATGTTGAGTCTACAATACAGCTTGCTCCAGGGCCATTTGTAATATCATGATTGTGTGTGTGTGTGTGTGTGCGTCGATCGTCATTGATATAATTTAATTGTTTGTTTTGTGGTCACGTGCACGCGTCGCAGTGGTGTATAACAAAAGCAACAGTGACAACAACACACTCGATCAGTCCGCCTCTTGTTTGATTGCTTCCTCGCACCTCGACATCCAGTCGGTGTCGTAGGAGTCCCTGTCAATCGAGTCACGTTGTAGTCACTAACAACAACAACAACAACACAAGAGAATGTCGCTGGAGGGGAGGGGGGGGGATTGAGCTTTGGCTGGGAGGAGATGCCAGGCCAAACCTCCCTTGTATAAACCCCTGACATTTATTATTATTTTTGTGAATATGGATTAAAAATAAAATACAGTTTTTAACATCCACCAAATCCAACATTTTATTTTGGGCCATCAACCACCACCATTATCAGAAAAGAGTGACTACTGAATTCATTGGTTAATTGAGATCCATATTGAATTTCAAACTAACTTTACATTGAATGAACCAATCTGCAGTAACCTAAGTGAATCAGGTGGAGTAAGGTGTGATATGTGTTTGTTTTGTTGGTTGCTATTATGCTGTCGTGATATTTGACTCTAGTGTGGCGCAGTGGGAATATAGTTACTATATATGGTAGCTACTGACTTACTTCATGTGTCTCTTTAGGCTTGGATTTGCATTTGAAATTATTGTTGATTCATCAGTTATATTTCGTAAAATGTGAGTACGGAAAATGCCAAGCAAGCTTCCCCTACCGATAAGTTCGGGTGTTTATAGAGGAGAAGCAGAATAGAGCGGATCATATTTTATATCACTACAACGACTACACCCAGGGGAAGTCCCCAATATCTCTTGTAAGCATGAGATAAATACACGGGGATGAGTTATAATGAGTGATGTAATTGTGAGGGGGGTGGAGGTGATAGTGCGCGGTTTGTTATTTGTAATGACTTTCTTTTCTTGGGAATTGCTTGATGTATGCATGCATGTTTTGTGCTGACACATGTTGTTGTAGTAGGTGCGTGTGCTCCAGTAGCGTACAGATTGATGAGCGAGCTGGAGGGAATGCTAAGTTTGTATTGATTTCATGAGGCTCTTCACACCCAGTGTATGACACTCAATATTATTGACTCCACCCACTATTGTATCTCACTCGCTCATGTGATTAGGTCAATGATATATGGTGACGTAGTAGCACGTGTGACAGACACTGTTGATTTGATGAGCATTGGATATATAAATAAATCTTACGTCACACAACCAGCTAGGTGTTCGGGAATCTTATTCTCAGTATCTTTTCTAACTGCTGGGATACAACTTTTCATATGACTATACCAGTCCATGATGTGTGTGTGTGTGTGTGTGTGTGTGTGCGTGTGTGGTATGTGTGTGTGTGTGCGTGTGTGGTATGTGTGTGTGTATACAGAGGGAATACTCCGGCTGTGATAGCTATACGTTGAGTGACATGTTGTCTGATGGGAAGGTCGGAAATTGCTTCCATAAATATACTGTGTCCTGATATCATCACATGTTTAGCTTGCCTATGACAGGTTACTTCACAGACCGTGCAAAGTTGTAATGTAGCAATAGCGATCACCATAATTACAGCTAGTTAGAAAAAAAAATTTTTTTTCTCTCAAGACTACACTATAAAACTCATCAGATGGCATGAAATATAGTCTGACTATATTCTTTGAAGATAGAGGAGTAAAGAACTGCCCAGCCTTATTCTCAAAATGAATTCCTTCTCCGTACCTGTCATCACATCCTATCTCTGAGACAGTACTTCTATTTATTCCTAAACAATATTGTGGCAGTAGTCACTGTGTCTGGTTTCTTGGAGGCAGGTTTCAGTCGATTGTCTGCATTAACTCTGGCAGTGAAGCTCTAGACTGTGGTTGTATTGTATGAGTTTCCATAGCAATGTCGACTTCATAACTGCTATGAATGAATGACTGGCAGAATTCTATTGCTGTGGGTTTGTTTCTTTACTCCGTCATTGAAAGGTGTTGGAAATACCCTCATTTTACTAAGAATTTGTCATTCTTTCTTCACTGTATATTGGAACTATAGAACAAGTTACAGACAGAGCAGGTATTTCGGCTGGTGTTAAGTAGAAACTTCCTTCAGAATTACTAAGTAATCTTGCTTAATTAGGAAACCGAATGGTGATGCAGGATATGCTGTGGTGGTTCAGGATTGGTTTGTCTTTCCTGTTAAGTGCGACATTTCCTCTTTGATTGTCGTGTGAGATCAGTACGTGTGTGCATGTGGTGTGTGTGTTTGATGTTGTGTTTGTGTGTGATGAAGCCTAGATAGGAAGAGGATGGTAGGAGGGCATGCTTGCGTAGATGGAAGCGAAGCAATGGAAGAAGTATGCACAGTAAATCCTGGGTGAATGCGAGTATGTGTGTGTATGTTTTTGTGTGAGTGTGTGTGTGTGTGTGTGTGTGTGATAAAGCTGGTGCACAGGTATTCATTTCACTGGTAGTGATAATGACTCACAGTGTGTGAAGAGGTTTTGCTTCAATTTGCAAGTGTCTCAGACTCTATTCACACTTGTCATCACTAATTAGATCATCTTTACTAAGAAAGGGTGCTGTCCCATATATTCCAGCAGCCATTACAACTATTCTATCTTGTGTGTCACTAACCCTTTCTCCTCTCTAGCCTCCCTCTCTCTCTCTCTCTCTCCCTCCCCCCTAGCCCCACACACCCCAGAATGAAAATGGAAAGGATGAAACTGGTTCCAAGATTGGTGTGCATATTTAATGAATTTAATGAGTTTGATATTTGATATTAATGCCAAGTTGCTTGCTGATGCAAAACACATGTATAGTCTCTCTGAGAAAATTGTAATATATGTTTCCTCAATTCTCTGCACAAATCTTGCATTAAACAAATGATATCTGGGGCATATTTTTGGCTGCTTTTGCATGAGGCATGGGCTGAGAATTCCAGGTTCTTTATCTGAAGGCATTTTTGTGTATGCACTTCATGATTGCCACATGCTTGGAATATTGCAAGCTCACCACATCTGAAGGCTCAATCCTCATTCTAGTTCTCGTAATCAGCCATTCAAATTGGTTCCAGCAGTTTCCGTCTAGAGGATTTGCTGCGGCTTCAATATTACCACAAGCAAAGGGTCGAGTTTGGTGGGAAGGTAATGTTGTCGGCATTCAGTGACTGTTGCCACATTATTGGTGTGGTCGAGGAGTGAGCTTTCTTCCTTCTTAGCATCAGAGAAGAAAAATGTAACAAATAAAATTAAAAAAAGGAAAAAGAATTCTTATTAGTTGACTCTCAAATTTTAGAGTTGCATATGCTTTCTCTGACTGTATAGCTGCTAATTGACGAGCAATACCGTGACCTAACTCTGTACGTGACTGCAGGCATCTTTAACATTCCCTTGTAGTTATCGCATGGCGTCATACACACACACACACACACACACACACACACACACACACACACACACAAAGGAGCCACAAACTAGTAGAGAGGATATATGTTGTTTACATTGCTATAGTAATGATGATGATATATTATAATTTTATTATTATTATTGTTATTGTTAATTATATTGTTGTTGTTGTTGTTAAACACACAAACATTCAATGGAAACCATTTTTCTACTGTACTGTATATACTACTACAGATCAGCAATATTGTGGAGAGTGCTACAAAGCAGAAGAACAAAGACAAGAGGACGTTTGAGGAAATAAAGAAGTACATGAAGAATCAGAAGATTCCACAGGATGTAAGTATGACATTTAATATAATCATTTATTAGTGCTGGGATGGAATGTTGTCAAAATGGCAACAACAAACAACAACAAACAACAACAGACACTCACTCGTCTTCGAGTCTACCCATCTTGTTTCAATTCATTTAATATAGCTATGTGTGGTAAGACTGACTATAGAAACTGATCGTATAGCTCAGGGGGAATCTATTGTATTGTCTCATAATGCACCGCCTGCATTTACAGAATAATAATTTCAAACAACTAATATGGCTGTGGCCAATGTTGGTTTGATAGGGGGTTTTACAGATCGGAGACTTCAAATATGAGAAATTACCTTATTGAAATTTTTGTTTTTCTGTACAAAGAACTAGTTTGCTGTCTTGCAAAATATATCTGTTTCCAGAGAGACTGAGATGTCACAATTATTTACAAAGGTCGCTTCACCATTTTTTTTGTTTGTTAAAGTTATAAATAGCAGCAATATAGTTGTGACTCTTAACTTTACTGTCCATGTAATTGTCAACCCAACAACCTGTGGCCCATGAGTGACCTCTGGAATACAAACAGACACGCCTGATTGGGTCAAAATATGATCTACACTGCCATCACCAGAGTGATAAGATGCTCAGAATCAGGACTGTTAATTAAGAAGTAATTAATGAACTTTCAAAATAGTCACATTAATGAGGTTGAGGAACGTACAAATTTAATGTGTGTAAAAAATTTAAAAAAAAAACTCCCAGAATTAGGCATGGGACCCCTTGGTTTACCATTGATCTGACTGTTTAGTTAGACAACCCTCAGGGCCTTCTAAGATTAAATTCAATTTTCTAAAAAGATCAGAATCCAAAGTAGAGGCCAAAGTATGGACCGTTTGCTTTGTACAGACACACACACACACACACACACACACATATACGTATCTCATGCATGACGCTTACCCTATGGGAGACTGTAGAACGATCCCCCTACTAATTACATACACGTGTTTATTTTGACACCCAGAGTTTGATTTGGGAACTCCAGCTACTGAACTATCACCACACGGCAGGCAAGTGAAGCAGTTTCAGCTTGTCTGTGCAAACCAGGATGGCCGACTTCCACGATCACTTCTCATGCACACACACACATGTGGTAACAAGTCGACCGAGTCAATAATTAGCTTGCTAAGAGATTCCTATTGCAGTTGGTGTCTCATAGTCGAACTGCACTTCACAATAACATCTTAGTGTACTATCAAATTTCATTTCTCCCTACATTTTACACACAGACAGCAAAAATAAGGAAGTTATGGACTACTCAAATGACTTGGAAGTCTTCCTGGCGCATGGCAAGAATTGATTAATGGGTTGCATTAATAAAATTAATTAATTTTTAAAAAACCCTTAATTTTTCTGTTTCAGCTTACAAGTTGTGTAAAGACAACTATCACTCACATCTCAATTTTATATGCAATGTCACCAGAAGAGTCGGTACAAATACTATTTGGTATTGAAACACACACCAGATTAACATAGCTATTTAGCTGGAGAATTTAATACACCAGGAATTCTTTCACTTGAGCGCAGTATGTCACACCTTTAAAAAATTCATAACAACAAGTGATGTATTTCAGTAAAAATATACTTAATATTGTAATTGAGTACTAATGGATCATAATATCCCTACACAATTTATGATAATGACCTAAGCAAGAAAAAAACTTTATACTGTAAGCTACAAAGAATTATCTTTTAAATACGAGTTTTAAATATGAGGCGTGATGCTTTTGTTTCTCGCTTCAGCTGAACTTGAAGTGTATTCACCTTTAAATGAGGCACACTCTGAAGAGAAGGAGGCTCCCAGTATTGTTGTTTCCATGGCACCTACTCTACCATGTGCACTGATTCAGCATTGAAAAGGTAAATAATGTTCAAGTATTTAGAAGAGGCTAGTCAGCTCTGCTAGGGTTAAAATCTTACCCACATGAATTGTGGCAATTTGTGTATTTGACTCTTTTTGGTACATAGAAATTTCGAGCATATTAGAATTTTTTTTATTGGCTTTGACAAAAAAAAAAAAAATCCAGTTCATGAGTGATCTGTGAGTCAATTCAAGGAATTGTTTTGTACTCCACAGTCTAACTGACCCTAATATAATGAGCTCCACCAATACAGTAACTCCGTCTTCAAAACGCGACGTCAGCAGAAGAGAAATCCCGCGTTGGGATTTTTTTTTGGCGCATGCTCACATTTAGAAGCGGTATAAAAAGTCGTCGACTTTACTATTTGATAATCCTTTGTGGATATAGCTAGCTTAGCTTCGTGCAGGATATCTTGGAGTTGTTTGTAATGGACCACTTCGATCAAGCTTCGATGCAGTTTTGGCAGAGCTTTGCAGATCTGCAAATCTCTCCGCGGCAGACTTCTTCCTACGTCAAACGATTCGAGGGCGCCGCCGCCGCTGCCAGCTCAGAACCAGCATCCCCGCTAGATCCCCTCACGGTGGAAGAAACTGACTTAGAGAGACGTTGCCTGGGGACCCTTACTGATGCCCTTCGAGTAATAATCTGCTACGCGCATTCCTCGTACAAAATCGGCATCTTCTTTCAGGTGAAGCGGTTCGACAGAGCGCACGGACAGATATGGGTAAAGGTTAGCCCCGAAGAAGTGCCCGAGGGCTTCGACCTCAAATACCTGCTGCAGCACATCAAGTTTTACGAAAACATCCCTCGCTACGCTGAAATGCTGGGAGTGGACGACTACAAACTGAGGAGTACCTGTCAGTACTTTCTGGATCTGCAAAGCAAAGCTGTCAGCCCCAAGTCAGAAGATCCCATAGGAGACGTGAGCCGAGTGCGAGAGATCATATCAAGAGCATCAAAGTGGGTCTACGAGATGATGAACGTGGGTATTACGGACAGAGACGTGGTGCAGCAACTCAGGCAAGCTCAGATGAAGCTCCAAGAGTGCAAAGCTGCAGTGGACAAGTTCAGCAGCTTCCAGCAGAAGCAGACTGAAGTCCTGAGGCAGAGTGGGAGTTGGTTTCCGGAGGAACAGCAAAAGGCGGCCAGAAACGTCCACCAGCAGATCCAGCAGCGGCTGAACGACCCTGACGTGGTCAAGTACGTGCTTCATGTGGTGGGTCCACGCTTAGGTATCACACCGTACCAATTCACACCGCCTACCCCTGGCCACTGGTTTACTAATTAGTCACAGCATAACAGAAAATCACATGTAATGGGAAGGATTGGAAACTCAAATGGCATGGTAAAAAAAAATAAAGTACTCATCTTCGGCATGGAATGGCACTGAAGTCTTCTGTTGTTTTTGTTTTGTTTCTTTTGTTGTCACTACGTTCGTTCTAAAGGAACCATGTTACTTTAATGTTGTGTGAAATTGACAGGTCGTCTGCCAAGCACTCTCTTGTCACGTGTATGGAATTCATGCACGTTAACTTTCTTCTATCACTCATTGCATTCTTGGAACCATTTCTCCCCCATCTTTGCCCAATGTATTTCATTGACCATTGTGTTGTAAGTGTGATATGGCAAATGCTATTATATTAGTGTTATGGTTTTAAAAAATGTAATCTTTTTTTCTTTTTTTTCTATTTTTCTTTTTTTTTGATGATTGATATGTATTATACCAAATGTGTGAATTAAATTTAAATTTCATTGATTTTTTTTTTACTTTGGACGTAACAAATGCGCACTGAAAGAAGATTTATTTTGAAATTTTCCCCAGTCTTTTGCAAAGATCCAGCGCTCCAACACTAACTTAAGCACCTTTAATATTGACTATATGAAATTAGGTCAGCTAGTGAGTGACTAAAACTTTGTGGCTATTGTAATGATACCTTATTTCTTTACCTCTGACCAACACATGCATTGTTGTCTACCACAACTGCCTTCCTCTAGTGCCATTCAAACTCTCATCTATTGAGGGTGAATGGACGAGTGGTTTTGTTTTTATCTTCCTAGACCACCAGTAAACCCTGATTATAGACAGTTCAATGGTTGCATTCTTCCTAGACCACCAGTAAACCCTGATTATAGACAGTTCAATGGTTGCATTCTTCCTAGACCACCACCAGTAAACCGACAGTTCAATGGTTGTATTCTGACTCAAGAGCAGGAAGTTGAAGTTCACCCAACCCTTGTGCACTGGACACCCTAGGGTTGGTTTGGGCACCTTAGGGTTGGTTTGGACACCTCAGGGTTGGTTCGGACACCTTAGGGTTGGTTTGGGCACCTTAGGGTTGGTTTGCATGGGCACCTAGGGTTGGTTTGGACATTTTAGGATTGGTAATTAGGCAACTTAGGGTTGGTTTGGATACCTTATGGTTGGTTTGGACACCTTAGGGTTGGTTTGGACACCTTAGGGTTGGTTTGGGCACCTTAGGGTTGATTTGGACACCCTAGGGTTGGTTCGGACACCTTAGGGTTGGTTTGGATACCTTATGGTTGGTTTGGACACCTTAGGGTTGATTTGGACACCCTAGGGTTGGTTCGGACACCTTAGGGTTGGTTTGGGCACCTTAGGGTTGGTTTGCATGGGCACCTAGGGTTGGTTTGGACATTTTAGGATTGGTAATTAGGCAACTTAGGGTTGGTTTGGACACCCTAGGGTTGGTTTGGACACCCTAGGGTTGGTTTGGACACTTTAGGGTTGGTTTGGACACCCTAGGGTTGGTTTGGGCATCTTAGGGTTGGTTTGGACACCCTAGGGTTGGTTTGGACACCTTAGGTTGGTTTGGACACCTTAGGGTTGGTTTGGACACCTTAGGTTGGTTTGGACAACTTAGGGTTGGTTTGGACACCCTAGGGTTGGTTTGGACACCCTAGGGTTGGTTTGGACACTTTAGGGTTGGTTTGGACACCCTAGGGTTGGTTTGGGCATCTTAGGGTTGGTTTGGACACCCTAGGGTTGGTTTGGACACCTTAGGTTGGTTTGGACACCTTAGGGCTGGCTCTCTTGCAAAGTTAGTAATACTTGCATACATAGTGTTTAGCTCGTGTATGCTATTGCTTCCATGCATACACACACACACACACACACATACACACACATACACACACACACACATACACACACACACATACACACACACACACATTACGTACACATTAGCGAGATGAAGTGCAGGCTGGAAGGCTTCGGTAATAGATGACACGTCTTTTCTTTAGTAGTAACAGAATCCTTTGGTTACATTCACTCACGAAAGTGATTTTTCACTCCTTGTGCGTGTGTGTGTGTGTGTGTGTGTGTGTATCATGCCATGTAGAGCAACAGGTTGTGCTTCTTCTTTTCGTTTTGTTTTTGGTTTCATTATAGCCCCACTTAAAAATCTCATCCACACACACACACACCAGTTTCCCAAAGTTTTTGTCTCCGGAGTTACATTGTGAAAGTGCAGGCCTCATCCTAAATAGAAATAGTATAAATAAGATTGATTACATGGTAATCCTTTGGTGGATAAGGGAAGTAGTAGGACTAACAGAGATAAGTTTGTGGTGTCTAAGAGTGGTATTGTTTGAATACATTGTTATGAGAGACGGTGAGGCCTCTATGTCAATCTCTGCCTAGCATTGTCGAACAAACATGTGAACACAGCTTGTGGCTAGTCGGTTCTATTGTTTTCTTACTGGGAATAAATAATAACATGGAAACCCACCATATTGGTTTTACTTACCAGCTATTTTACCCCATTCCTAGAGGATCTGCCCACCCTTCTCTTTATCTTAACTAGTCATTATTTTATTTATTTATTTATTTATTATTATTATTATTATTATTATTATTATTATTATTATTATTATTATTATCGTCATCATCATCCTTTTCATTAAGATTAAGCCATTTCCTCATCACCCATTTGTCAGTTTTGATAGTAGCTATTTCTTCTATGAAGTTATCTAGTGTGGGTATTTCCAGCAGTTGCGTTATATGACACATTTTGTAGAAAACAGTTGTGATGCTTCAAAACCAAAGTCATATTAGCATTTTGTTATAAGGTTTAAACAAACAAATAGTGGGTAAGGGCTATCGTTTTTATGAGGTGGAAGTTGGTCTATAGCTATAAAAGTTGTTGTTTATGGAATCTTTACAACATTTAGCTGATGCTAATGTAAAAACCACCACAGTTACCTGGTCTCACAAAGTCTTAACATGAGTCTACTCTAGTCATGTGACCTAGAATCAAGTGATATTGAAAAAGCATCACATGCGCCACATGTGATTGATATCGTCCCTTTTATCTGGCCCCCCCCATCATCTGATATCACAAAAAGCAACAGCTGAACTTTCTATATTAAAATAACTGAGGATGACAAGTTTAAAACAGCTGTGTGATTTCAATTAAAGCTCTGCAGGTTCTATACGTAGACAAAACCATCTTAAAATAATAGAGAATGAATAAATAAATGAGCAAACAAATATATAAATAAAAGTGGCATAAAATAGTAACTGAATCTTTAATAATAACATCCGAAACTGAATTTAATTAAAAAACAACAACTAATCCTCCCACTCATTCACCAATTAAATGTTCCCTTCAAATTGGAGACATGCTTAATGGCTTCCTACTCCTGCAATATAGAAAATGACCATGCAATGCAAACTTATATTTACTTTCAGGACTCATAAGCCTCCTATTATTGTATTTTTGATTTATAACTTTTTTTTCCTTTTTTTTTTTTTTTTTTTTTTTTTTGTAAGTCCTCAGCATGGTTCATTTGATGGAGCATTCTGGTGCCTGTTAGTTTTGCTGAGCCAAGTTGACCACTCCATATCTGCCGTGTGTGTGTGTGTGTACTTGCAGACGTGCGTGCATGCGTATATTTGGTCATGGGTGAAGTGCTAGTTCACCAACAACCATAAATTCTTGAGGACTGTAATTATCACAATCATCATAGTCACCATTATCATCATCATTATCATCATCATAATCATCATCATCATTATTATAATTATTTTTTTTTTTTTCCTTCCAGCTGCAGAAGAGGGTGGAGTCCTGGTACCACTTCACTCTTAGTGAACAGCACACTTTGGGTGAGTTGATGAGCTGGTGATTGTAATTATGAGCTATGAGATCATTAGAACAGTTTCAATTTAGTTAGTTGGGTGAAAAAAATTTCAAATCAAATATTGAAATGAAGCGTGCCAATTGTTTGTTTTGTATTTAATTATTACAGAATGTATTCTGGTAAATGATATTCTTTCTTTCTCTCGTTCTCTGCAGACAAGCTAGATTAAGTAGTGCTTCTAGGCGTCACATTTGTTCTTAGTTTGATGTTTTTAAGACTGTGTGAGTTTGTGTGTCTTAATGCATGCCAGGAAGTTTGATTCATGATACTTCTATTTGAGGGATGGCCATACAAACACACAGGAAGGTACAAATGGAGGCAGGCATAAAATAACGACTAAGACGGAGGTAAACAAAACACGCGTCACGCCAGGCGTGTGAGTCAAAGGCAGGCCACTTCTTTTGCAAGACATGCTCCCCTTACTCCCAAATCCTGGACACAGCTTGTGTTGCCTTTGGCATGTCAATACAGATTCATTTTGGAGAAGTGTTTCAATGTTTGTAATGTGGTGAATTAAGGGCCAAGTGAGGTAGTAAATCTTCACTGTGTTTATGGGAACCTTTAAATGGCCACTTGTCCTAAACCTCAGCTCTCTGTTTATCCTTCACTGTAGCCTTCTCTGACCATAAGATATTGCGTGTGGGTTGAGATCTTCATTTACTTTCAGTATAGAGAATGCTATTGTGTTCCCGTGTGGAGTATAAGGCAAGTTGTGGGTACCTGCTGTGAAGATTTGGTGTACTGTGTTTCCTTTGGGATTTAGAGGAGCTTAAAAATAAAGAGAGTACCAAAACTAAACAATATTTTGTTTAGAGTTGTTTGGCCGTGAGAAGAAGTAGGACTACATGTGTGTGTGAGTACATGTGTGTGACACATGTGCATTCACTTATAAAACTGAGTGGAACTGCATGTAAACATCTGACTATAGCATGGATGTGCTAATATTATTTGAAGTTAATAATTTAAGTGTTATATTTTCATAAGACGATATAATAATATGTTATTCTTGAGTCTTGCTTCATTTGCTATTCTTCACGTGGCATTTTCTGTGGGAAAATTTCGTGGTAATAAAAAACCATTCAACCATTCTGTCTCTTGCAAAGCCCTGAGTTGTGTTAGGTAAAATCCATTTGAAGTGTTCGAATCCTTATTATTTTCTTCAAAGCTTACACACACTCTCTCTCTCTCTCTATATATATATATATTTATATATATATATATATATATAAGCATTAGCTATACCTTCTTAACATTTCGTATGGTCATACTTGCATGTTGTGCTCGAGTGCAGTCATTGATAGCTAGAAGTGCTATTGGATATAGGCAGTAAGTGTGTGTTGGTTTGCTAGTGTGTGTGAAGCTCTCTGCCACAGTATCAAGTCGTAGAAGTAGTACATTCGTTTAGCGATCAGCATTATTATCAACCTGTATCCAACTCACCCTTTACCATCGACGCAGGAGTGAGGTGTCAATCCCACTTACCGTACTAATCATCTACTGCGATATATTTTGAAAAAAGTTGTGCATCTAGCTGGCTGTGTCAGAAGTCTCAGGAAGAAATAATCTATCACTTGACTGTAGCTTATCTTATTCAAAGGTGTCAAATAGTTACTATAGTGACAGTATAACACACATACACACATGGAATGTTACAGGAGTTTTGGGCATGTCAACTTCAACTCAAGCCAGAGGGTCAGGTCGGTCAGGTAGTTTGAATAAACAGTTGGGGTACCAAGTTGTCAGGTGAAAGGAGATATTTTTACTCAATATTCTTAATATTATAAATATGATGAATTAAAACCATACAGGAAATAGAATTATCACGAAGTGTTGTATGTTCTATTGGCAGTACGTAGTGCAGAGTGAAATGTATCATCTTTTAAACACATTAATATTAATAGTGTAGAGAGACATTTTTTTTACTACGAAAAAGAGTATAGAAATTACGAATTTTGACAACTCTTTTGTGGTAGCTATACAAAGATTTCTTGGGTTAATTTTTTTTAATCTATCGAGACATTTCTGCTCTGTCTAGCCTTCCTCAGTTGATATACACACAACTACAAAATGGTTTTCAATATTCGTTGTTTCTGCATCAATAGCTTGCAATGTATGACTCCAACTTGTAACAGACCAACAAAACAAACACAATTCGACATTTTGTGGATGTTCTTGCCAAAAAAAGCTCAACAGTGTGGAAGGCATGTGTAATTCAAGCAAAGACTGCACGCCCACATACTTAATTGTGACCAGAGGTGTCGATTTAGTATTATTTCTTAGGGTTAGTGTTTTAATATGCACATTATTGAGCGAGTGAGAAGTGTGAATAGACACTCCCACTTGAGGTCAGTTGAGATCATGTACGATACAGCTACACATGCGTTTTCATGTTTATAATGTCATTATTACATATGGACTATACAACATTACATACTACATGTATAGTACTGTTGTTGTTGTTTTGAGAGTCCGAGATTCAAGACTACCAATGCTTTTCATTGTTTAAATGCTATTCACTGCAAGCATTTGAACAAGATGGTTTTTTATGTAAGACTTTCTGTATAAAACCAGATTGTTTGCATTGCCATTGTTAGTGAGGACATGCCTCGTTCATTCGTACATGTATCAAAGAATCCACAACAAGGCTGTCTTTGGCTATTTTATGGCAAGAAAAGTTTTGCTTTCCTAGTTCCAGGTCACACCACACTGTGGTGTTTTTAGAAGTGCCCGAGGGAAGCTTTACAACGGCTGTACTTAATGGTTGCGCGACCAACCGTATGCGCGTGGCTAGCCTGAAGTCATTTTTGTGGCTGCCCAGGAGCTTGATGAAGGAGGAATTGTTGTTTGAGGTGTGGGGGAAACATAGTTTTATTAGTTGTGTGAGTGTGTTCGTACAAATACGTGGGGGCAAGGGGGTGGAGGGGGGGGGGGGGGGGG